>Ga0129306_1000517_pt1 | contig 59853 bp, 57 predicted proteins | sample P827metagenome_FD_94438 | JGI IMG/M metagenome (GOLD analysis project Ga0129306, IMG submission 94438) | Capybara group fecal microbial communities from Wisconsin, USA - P827 metagenome | ecosystem: Host-associated > Mammals > Digestive system > Large intestine > Fecal | place: USA: Wisconsin... | reverse complement strand
GGCTTCAACACCACGGCTGAATTCAGAATGTTCCATGAAACGGCAGTGGCCAATTTCTTCGAGTTGGCGACGCATAGGGATAGAATTGAAATAATTCATTTTTTGAACCTCTGTTAAATAAAATTGTTCCGGGGGGAAAGATAGTAAATTAGACGAAAGACCGCTTCGCTGGTAGACGAAAGACGAAAGATTATAAGTTTTTTCCACGCAAAACGCCTTTTTTCCTCTTTCGCCTATAGTCTATAGGGCCATAGGCCCGTTCTTTCGTCTATAAAAGGGGGGAAGCCACCCCCTGTTTTCGGCCTCGTCTCAGCCTGCTCCGCACGCGAACAGGGCACCACCTAAAGGTGGCCATGTTCACTAAGGCCTAAAGGCCAAGTGACCAAAGGTCGCCTTCGGCTGCGAATTGTTCGCTTAGCGGCCAGGCTATCGCCGAGTCCTACTCCACCCCCTCTGCGGGCTTCAGTCGCCAGCCCGCAACGCCTGGCTTAGAAGCAAAAAAAACTTTTCTGCACAAATAAAATTTCAGCACACATTCAAATAAGGTATATTCACTCCATAGAGGTTCTTTATGTGCGCTAAAAAAGTCAAAAGCAATGCCCCAAAAGGAAAAGTCTACGTCCTCACGAACGATCTTATGCCAGGAGTCGTTAAAATTGGATACACAACTCAATCAATTACAGAGCGACTTAAGGAACTTGACAAAACCGGCGTACCTTGGCCCTTCAAATGTCACTTTGCTATCGAGACAGAACGATACAAAGAAATTGAACAATTTGCACACGACGCCTTTGCAGACTACCGAGTAAGGGACAATAGAGAATTTTTTAAAATTTCACCCGAAAAGGTTGTTGCTGCATTAAGAATTTCAGGAGCAACTGAAATAAAAACCAGTAACGATGCAATTGACAGAGACGGTAACGTCGTCAAGAGAGGGCCTCCAACATCATCCATAAAAAAACGTTTTGATTTCGAAACGTACGGAATACCAGAAGGAGCCGAACTCACATTCACCAGAGATTCAAACAAAAAATGTACTGTAGTCAAAGGTGGCAATGTTTCCTATAACGGCACCACATACTCCCTTAGCAAACTCGCTCTCGAACTAATGAAAGAGCAAGGCTACAACTGGAAATACATCCAAGGTCCTGCATTCTTTTCTTATGAGGGAACTGTTCTAACAGATTTGAAAGAGAAGGCAGAAGAAATACATTAAACCAATTCTTCAGAATAATAGCATTAGGAAATTGTAAATTGATTTCTAAAGAACATGCACAAAAAATAGTGATGACCAAATTGCAAGGAAAACTTTTTCGTCCCTTTGACATTGCTGAATTTGTTTGCAGAGATAACGAGAGTTATGTATTTCTCCTAAGATCAAGCCGTCCAATCCTAACAGGCATTCCTATATTTTACCTAGTAGATCAGCAAGGTTGCGTAACATCTTATACGGGCTTCAAATATTTTCATTTGATGCAAAAGAGAGCATCTCTAAAGAAAACAATAAAAAACTTTTTTAGTCCATATCGTAATTTACTGTCAACCAGCCTCAGTTTTTTCAAAAGAAAAAAACAGCCCTATAAATAATTCCCTTTTGCGCAAAATAGCCGCTCGCACATCACGGACGGCTAAATTTTTTGAGGCGACAAGCTACTACGCCACAGTTTTTAGCAGTTCCCTGCCGATACGGCGGAGTTCCTCGTCAATGAGTTTCTTTCTTGCCGAAGAGGGCTTTTTCGTTCCGTTTACGTATGCGGCGAACAGGGGCTGAGGGATTCCCAATCGGCGGGCAAACGCCGAGGCGTTCAATTCAGGGAATAGCCAGAAGACACGCCCAATGGGATTCGTCTTTTTCGGCGAAAAGAATCCCGAAAGCTCCAGGCCCTCGTCGAGATCATCAAACCACACGCCATCGCAATCTACGCGGCAATTCTCCAGCTGTTTTCGCGTAGCCTTTCGCAGCGGTTCGTAATCTCGGATGAGTTCCCGCCCGATTCGACCGTCTTTCAGTTCCACGCAAACAGCGTCCTTTTCTACCCAAAGCCTTTTTACATCCTTTTCCGTAATCTCGTTCATAATTACCCCAACCCGAAAGTTTCGAACCATTTTCTCACGATAAGTTCGCTGTTTTCAGTCGCTAATTCCTTTGCCTTTGCCATATCCGAGTTTGACAACTTTCCAAATACCGGCTCGGCACATCCATTCACAATTTCAAACTTGGCAATTTTCCCCTGTTTTCTCACATGCACGTGCACCGGTTCATGCTCGTTCATATAGAAGAAAAAAGGAGAATCCATCTTTTTCAAATATCTTCGGCATAATTAATATAGGTTATTATTTAATAACCGTCAATAGGTTAAATATTTTTATTGCCATACTCCTTCACTATTACTAGACAAAAATCAAGGTTAAAGGGGTAGATTTTACAAAAACAACAGATTTTACACCTTTAAATGCTTTTATTAATATAAAACCTCCGTTCTAATCCACTTGTCCAAAAAGGCCATCTGTTCGGCAGTATGGAACCAGTGCTCGCCGCCGTCCATCACGGTCAAGGATGCGCCGATTTTCTGGGCGAATTCGCGCATCGTTTCTGGCGAGGTCAGGTTGTCGTTCGAGCCGTACAGAATTTTTGTCGGGACGCGCCATTCGATCAGATTTTCACGCACGTAGCACAGGTATTCCCACGAGAGCGTTTCGCCGAAACTCGTCGGCACCGTTTTCTTTTCGCGGAGTTCCTCTTCGGAGACGCCCGCCCACGCAATCATGTCGCAAATCAGTTTTTCCATGTTGACTATCGGCGAAATAAAGTAGGCCTGCTTGATGGGCTTATCGGCCAGCGCATTCATCGAGAAGAACGCCCCGATGCTATTTGCTATAAGGGTCACTTCGCCGTAGCCCGCCGCGACGGAATCAAAATAAACCGGGAATTCCTTCTTGGCATCCCACGGGGTTTCCGCCTTGTAATCAAATCCGAGAACATCGGCTTCCGGGAACAAGCTCTTGTAATGCAACGCCTCGTCAGCGTTCCCGCCCTTCCCATGCACATAAATAACAAGATTTTTCATTCCCAGCTAGTTTTTGAGGCAACGAACTGAAATGCCCGCATTCTTGAGTTCCCTGAACGGCCCCCCATCACTGGTATATATGTGCATGCAGACTGCGTCATAGCTTCCCTCGTCGTCATCCGCCTCTGTAGAACTCCAGAAATTCGTTTCATTGCCTCCGTAATCAAATTCCCCAGAGGGAGCGAATACGGTATTGATGTAGCTTACGCCAGCAGGCAAGGCACAAAACCCAAAGGCATCGGTACCGGTACCGCTGCCTTTATCCCAGCCACTCTGCGACTTGAGAAGCGTGCCCACCGCGACATTAAATCGACCGCCCAACGCCAGGACCAAGGTGTCCCATTCGGCGTAACTGGGCAAATGCCAGCCCGGGGGACAAATGCCCTGTACCGTGTCGGAAAGTCCGCAAATCTTGTCGGAACCACAGTCCAACGGGTTGTCCGCATCGTTCGCCAACTTCACCGAATCAATGGCAGCAGCCCAAGTGTAAAGGCGGCCCGTCACATCGCAGTTTTTAGGTTCTCTATTATAGCACCAGCTCTTTCCCTTGAGGCTCGGGGTTGTTGAGCTGTCGGAGTAGTTCAGGTTCTCCGCCATCCACACTTGGTTACCGATTTTCACTGTCCTGTAAACCTTGTAGTCACGTTCATCGGTCATAGTTCCGTAGTCAATATTAGGATTAAATCGACATTCCTTCGGTATATCCCAACTCCACTTACCATTTTCCTTTTCTTCTTCCAAAAGAGCAGAACAGTCCACATTGTTTGCAGAACTGCTACTCGACTCTATGCTGCTACTAGATTCCGGTTTTTTACTTGACGAGGATTGGAGATCCTCGCTCGAAGCGGGGATGACAGACGAAGAGGACGGCTCGTCGTCGGTCGGAACGATACTGCTGCTAGACAAATCCTTCTCGCTGGAGCTTGACTGCGGCATGACGCCGGATGACGATTCCGCAGAAGAAAACTTTTCGACGCCAGCAGAACTGCTGCTGGACAAATTCTTATCGCCGGAGTTCGACTGCGGCATGACGCTGGATGACGATTCCGCAGAAGAAAACTTTTCCTCGTCTGCAGAGCTATTACTCGACTTTACGCTGTTGCCAGATTCCGGGTCAGAGCCCGAAATGACGGAGGAAGAGGACGGTTCGTTATCCGGGGCAACACTGCCGCTGTCGTCGTCACCACACGCTGAGAGTAAAAGCACCAACATAAAGATTGCCACCACACTTCGCTTGTGGCAGGCACCCATCGTACTCGTAATGATATTTCGCATAAAGGCTCCCCAATAGTTTGATTTATTTTATAGAAATATAATCTTTCCTAATCCACTTGTCCAGAAAGGCTATCCGCCCGGTGATGTGGAACACAAGCTGTTTCTCTCTATCAGTCCTTTACGCAACGGATAGAGAATGCATAGTTCTTACCGTAATCCATAACGCCCGAATACTCGTTTTCATAACTGGCGTACAGAGAGAACGCCTGCTCCAAATCGGACTCGGTAGCGCTCCAGAAATCGGTGCCGTCGCCAAGGCCATCAAAAGACCCGTCACCATACCCGATGCCGGCAGGCAGAACATTAAAGCCGAAAGCATCGGTTCCGTTTCCGCCTTCATTCCAGCCACCCAGTGACTTAAGAAGAGTGCCCGCGATAGAATACCCGCCAACATGGACGAGCATGTTCGAGAAATCCTGATAATCTGGCAAGTGCCACCCGTCAGGGCAAATACCATGCACCACATCGGGCAAGATATTCTTGCTACTTTTCATATAGCCGCAATCCTGCGGATTCTCGCTATCTGTCGCGAGCGCCACAGAATCGATTGCCGCGGCCCAGGTGTAAAGGCGGCCGTATTTTGCACAGTTATCGGGCTCATCGCCGTAGCACCAGCTTTTGCCCTTGAGACTCGGAGTCTTCACACTATCCGCGTAATTCAGGTTCTCGGCCATCCACCATTGGTTTCCAAACTTCACGGTCTTGTAGGTTTTGCCGTCCCGTTCGTCTTTCAACTCGCCGTATTCGCAATCATCCTCCGTTTCCGTCTTGCAGGGAACCGGCATAACAAATGAACTCGAGGAACCTGCTGCAGATGACGAAGACTCATCCTTGTCCGCAGAACTGCTGCTAGACTTAGGCTGTTTCGCCGAGCTGCTCGACTCCGCTTTCTTTTCAGAAGAACTTGAGACCGATTTGGTTGACGAGGAGCTGCGCGATTCGCCGGACTTGTTTGATTCTTTTGCCGAAGAAGAGCTCTTCTGTTTTTCTGCACTGCTAGATTCCGGATCGGAACTCGAAATGACGGAGGAGGAGTCGTCACCACACGCCATCAAGAGCAGCACAGCAAAAACAAGTCCAATCTTTTTCATTTTTTATCCTTCAAATTTCCAGCCGCAGTCGTTGTGGTAAATCATCTGGCGAGTCATGCCGCCGTCGATGCAGATGTTTTCGCCGGTAATAAAGCCGGCTTTTTCGCTTGCGAGGTAAAGTACCATGTTCGCGATGTCGAGCGGATTGCCGACGCGGCCCGCAGGCTGCTGAGTGGCGTCGGGACCTTCGTAAACCTTGAAATCCGTATCGATCCAGCCCGGTGAAATCGAGTTCACACGCACACGGCCTGCAAAACTTACGGCAAGCGCATGCGTAAGTGCTGCAATTCCGCCCTTCGCCGCCGTATAGCTTTCCGTTTGCGGTTGACTCATGCGGTCACGAGACGATGAGATGTTTATAATGCTTGCTCCCTTCACAAAATGCGGAGCAAAAAGTTTCGCGAGGTAAAACGGGGCCGTCACGCCGACTGCCAGCGCGTAGCTAAATTCCTCGTAGCTACATTCGTCAATGCCCTTCATCAGCGGGAGCGCATTGTTCACCAGTACATCCACGTGACCAAACTTTTCGATAACGAATTGCGCAAATTTTTCGAGGACATCTTTCTTCGACAAGTCCCCGACAAAGCAGGGATTCTCGCGAATGTCGATATACGCGACCTTTGCGCCCTCTTTTTCGAATTCACTCACGATGGAAGCACCGATTCCGTGCGCCCCACCCGTCACCACGACCACTTTATTTTCAAAAGACATCATGAGGGAAAATATACACTAAAACACACTGAAGCACGCACCTCAACTTGACGCGCATGCTGCATTATCCTATTCTTTCCAAAAATGCTCCAGTTTTTCGATGTCACAAAGAAATCCCCGTGTTTGCCGCAGGTCAAAATGCTGTACGAATCAGCATTCCCGGCGAACGAACGCATTCCGATGAAGCAATTGCTCGACAACAAAATCAAACGGGAATTCTGGGCGTTTTTCGAAAAGGAAGATGGCGAGAACGGCGCAGCCCCTACGTTCTGCGGGTTTTCGAATTCCATTTCACACGGTGACATCACGAACATCGTTTATTTCGCAGTTGTGCCAGAACTACGTTGCCGTGGGTACGGCTCGCAAATTTTGCAGGCCATCCGCGAAAAGCATCCCGACGCCCGTATTGTCGTCGATATCGAAGTCGAAGAAAATTCCAAGGACGCCGAGGAACTCGAACGCAGGAACCGCCGTCGCGACTTTTACCAGCGCAACGGCTTTGACGCCGCTCCCGTCGAATACCACTGGCAAGGCGAACACTACCGCCTACTCAGCGCAGGCGGCACCGTCACCGACAAAGAATTCCGCGATTTCTGGAAAGAAATCCTCAAGGATATTCCCGGCGCGAAATACCCGTAATTATATTATCTTATATGTGCACTTTACGAGCCAAGGGAAAAAATATGTTTAGGATCTTTATATTGTTGGCTTTGTTGCTGTCCCTTTCTTCTTGTTTTTCGAGTTACCTTTATTATTCTCATGCGGAAAGGCTATATATTTGGAGCGCTTTTGATGGAGAAAAAAAGACAGACGTGGAAAATTTTGACTTGGTGTATCTTTTTGGGGTGGATACGGCTTCTAACTTAACGTTCGCTTATTATTACAATAGCCATTTGGAATGGCACGATGATGAATGGCACGATGATGTACATATAAAATCTTTTGCCCAGGTATATTGCAATACGATTCTTGCTAGTTCATCGGATGGTTGTGCTAACACATTAAGAGGATTGGTGAATGTGAAAATATATCTAAGAGACAAGCAGAATGGAAGTAGTTATTTGCTAGACCAGAAGACAGTTGATATGAATGCTTACCGTCGTTCATTTCTGATTACGCAGGTGTACGTCGGCTCCAATTTTGAACGGTACGAAACTAGGCCTCGTTATAATATAGACTGGAATAAGATGAAACCGCTTGTTTTGAATGATGGCAAAGATACGATATACCATTATACTGTAAAGTACTGGGAAAAACGTGCGACAAACAGTGATTATGCCAATAATTTCCCAGACGAAAAATACTTTGTTGAAGTTCCTTAGTTGCACATCTTATAACGACTTTTTTTGAACCGCAGAAAATCCTAGTCTATCAAGTCATTCTGGAACCGTGACAGGTGTTCGAACGGCAAGATTTGCCGGCCTCTGAACAGCCCGCAGCCATCGTTGATAAGGTGATTGTTTATAGCCTTGAACATGTTCACGTCAATTTTCGCGAGTTCAAGCTCCTGCAATTTCACCAGGCGTTCGTAAGCCTCGTCAAAGTAGACGCACTCGCCGCTCGGAATCTGGTCGTGCTTGGAGCGACGTTCTTCTTGCGACTTTTCGTAGCCAAAGTGGTTCGCTTCGCCGATTTCGGCAAAGTCGTCCATGTCCTTTGTGCGCAACTGGACTTCCGTGTAGCAGCGCGCAAGATTATCATAAAATGTTATATGTAACGACTGGTAGCCCGAGCTCCTGGGTGTCGCCACCGAGTCATGGTAATACGGCCTGACAGCATCCTTGAGCAGGTCGGAATGTCCGCTGTCACTCAAGTGTTTGGAAACTTCTGCCGTGAAGCCCCGCTCTTCGAGGAATTCGGGCAAGGCATTGGCGATTTCGTAGAGATATTTTCGTTCGACTTCGCTGCGGTCTTCGCTTTTTCTGATATGGCAAACCGGCATCGAGATGACGATGCGGTAAGCAATCAGGTCGCGGAAATTCAGTTTGCTCTTGATTTCGGCTTCGGACGGAAACGCGCCATTCTTCTTGTAATAGTTGTAGATAAATTCAAGGATATACCCATTGAACTTTTCTTCGGCACGGATTAACGACTTGATGCGCCCCTTGAACGTGAACGCAAGAAAGGGATATTCCTTCGTCATGAATTTATAGAATTCTTTTATCCGTTGGGACTGCGAGGTCAAGAAGTCATTGTGTTCGAGCAATTCGATAATCTGTATCAGAAAGTTCGAGTGCGCGAGGTCAATGCTGTTGCGCGTTCCTTTCGCACTGTTCCTGAGGTCGTTCGAGTACTGGTGCAGAATCTTCAGCACGGTGTTTCCAGAGAACAAGTAGTCGTTCAAACAAATCATCTCGAGCCTCCTGAAGCCGAGCTTCACATAGGGGTTTACGAGACGAAATATATAAACGTTCGTCGCCCATCGTGCTAGACAAAGTAGCTCAAAAAAACTTTTTCAAAAACGCTTTACACGGGATGAAAAGCGTAATGTCCGATTTTACATTTTCTTCATACCATCATTGCACAAATACGCCAAAGGATTTTAGTGCGTATCATAAAGTACGGAACGAAACGGATTGTATCATAAGGCGCGGGGTACAGAAAAAACACGTAGAAAAGGCGTGATTGATGCTGCAATGTTTTGCTTTTTGTACAAAAATCCTTTTTTTACAACCAAATTCATTTTTACGATATATATTATAAGAATAATAAAGGAGAAAGTCCATGAAAAAGCATTTCCTTCCGTTATTGGCTTCGCTTTCGATTGGCCTATTTTTTGCGGCCTGCAGCGGAGATAGCGCTGGCGCGATTGTCATCAACAGCGATGAAGAAAATAGCGAAATTCAAATCGCCTCAAGCTCGTCCGACATCAGCAGCAGCGAAACACCCGAACAGCACAAGCTTAGTTCAGAAGCTATCTCCAGCAGCAGCGAAAAACCGTCCGACAAAGATACAGTCATACCGGGAATAGCCGCAACATCGGGCGCCTCCAGCATGTTCGGAATCCCCGAAGGCTATGAGAGTGTTTCATTCAGCATCTTAGACGCAGGAGCACCTTCTAGCGTCGTCGTCAAAGGCGTCGGCGGCAAAAGCGGTAGCGGCGAAGGCAATGGCAGCAACGAGCGGATGTCGGGTCTGCTCACGGCAAGCGAATGGAACGACCTGGACAATTGGGACTTCTGGACCAATCTCCTCAACAACAACAGTTTCTACGACAAGCCCGATTACTGGAAATTCTTCCCGAAGAACCTCGTGGCGGTCAAGGTCGTGGATGCAGACAGCAACGGCATCGCCAACGTCACCGTAGAACTCCTTAACGGCGAAGATGTGGAATTCGCCACCAAGACTGACAACTCCGGGCTAGCCTACTGCTGGGTCAGTCTTTTCGGCGGCGAAGCCAAAGACCTCAAGGCTGAAGATTTCTCGTTGAAAATCAACGGGACACCGTCCGAGGAAACGCTCAAGCTCACCACAAAGAGTGACGAGAAAATCAATATCAACGTCATCGTAGACGAAGACGCCAAGCATCCCGCCCCTACCGCCGACGTCGCCTTCATTGTCGATGCGACGGGATCGATGGACGACGAAATCAGCTTCCTCAAATCCGACCTCGAATACATCATCCAGCATGTGGCTTTGTCAAGTACGACGGCGTTGCGCACGGCTGCGTTATTCTATCGTGACGAAGATGACGACTACCTCACCCGACACAGCGACTTCGCCGATAACGTGGCTGAAACACAAAAATTCGTATCCAACCAGATGGCCGATGGCGGTGGAGACTACCCCGAAGCCGTACATACCGCACTCGAGGCAGCCCTGCAAGACCTCTCTTGGAACGAATCAGCACGTGCACGCATAGCCTTCCTTATTCTTGATGCACCGGCCCACTACGAAACCGACGTCATCGAAAGCCTCCAGAAATCCATCACCCTCTTTGCCAAGAACGGCATCAAGATAATCCCCGTGGCGGCAAGCGGCGTGGACAAGGATACGGAATTCATGCTGAGGTTCTTTGACCTCGCGACGGGCGGAACGTATGTATTCCTCACCAACGACAGCGGCATCGGTGACGACCACATCGAGGCCTCCGTTGGCGACCACGAGGTGGAACCCCTCGCCGATTTGATGGTGAAGCTGATAAGGAAATACATAGATTAAAATTGTGGGTGAGAGAATACTATCTTTTCACCCATTATGTCGCTTTTATTCGGTATATTATTTTTCTCGCTTTTTGTCAGTGCGCTCATACGCGGCAATTTCTCGTACGGCAAGGCGGATTACGATTTCCACGAGCATCCAGTGCAGTTCGTGATTGTTCTAGTGTTCATTCTAGGAATATCAGCGCTCTGTTTCTACAGGTTTCTCGTTGAAATGGAAATCATCGGATAAAGCAACATGATTCTCCGCAAGCCCGATTTTTACGACAGGTTCAAGTGCATCGTCGAGCGGTGCACAGACACTTGTTGCGTCGGGTGGGAAATTGACGTTGACGAAAATTCGCAAGAGGCATACCGCAAGGTGATAGGCGTTTTTGGAGACAAGCTGCGGGACAACATCGAAGATGGGCATTTCAAGCTGCAGCCCCACGACCGCTGTCCCTTCCTGGATAAAAACAACCTCTGCGAAATTTTCACGAACCTAGGCGAAAGTAGTCTTTGCAATATTTGCCGCGAGCATCCGCGTTTCGTGGAAGTGTACGGCGACATCATGGAAAAGGGAATCGGGCTCTGCTGCGAAGAGGCCGTGCGGCTCTTACTCGAAGGCGAAGGGCCTCTCGCATTCACGGGAGAAGAATGTGACGAGCCCGAAGATGAAATTGACGATGACGACCGCGAAATACGCGACCAGGTGCTTTACGAGCGCGAGCAGATTTTTGCAAGCCTCGCCGACGATTCCTTGACATTCCAAGAAAGACTCTACGACGCCTTCGGATTTTCCGAAGGCACCCCCTTTGCACCGCTGGAGGATGCAGGCGCCTACGTGGAACTTCTGGCAAACACGGAAAGTTTCGGCCCTGCCTGGGACGAGGCTCTTGCGCGAATCAAGAAACGTATAGCCTCAGGCGCCATCAGCGACCAAGGATTCTTCTCCGAAAACGAGAGCTCGCGAATCCTCGCCTATCTCGTTTACCGGCATTATGCCAAGTGCTTGTTCGACGGCCACGAACAGGGCAAACGCCTGTTTGCGGTGTTTTTTTGGAATGCGGTGAGGTTCTTTACACGGGAACTCGCAGGCAATGCAACTCATCCGGTACAGGACAACGATTCCGCCATCAAGATTAACGCTATCAAGATTCTCTCGCGGCAACTCGAATACTGCGAAGAGAACATGCAGCGCATCGAAAGCGCACTTGATTCCTGCGAAAATTTAAGTGACAACACGAACGGCTGATTACGCGCCGATTTCTTCTTTGTCCATCACGTGCTTGCGCCACTTGCCGCTTTTCCAGCGCAGCCAGAAAATGACGGGCGCCGTACTGTAAACAGCCACTACCGCGATCCAGGCGTAATGCGCAGGCAGGTGGAAAATGTAGGCCGCCACATACAGCGCACCCGAAACACACCAGTTCATGATGGCGCAGGCGAACATGACCCACACCGTGTCGCCCGCACCGCGGAGAGCGCCCGCATACACAACAAGCAGCACCTCAACAAAAATGTAGAAGGTCGCGATGCGAAGCATGAAGATGCTCATGGGGCGAGCGGCGTCGAAAATCGCAATCGCCTCTGCCGAAGCTTCCGCCATGTCGGGCCTGAATATATCCGTCAGCACGCCCGGCAGGAATACGAAAAAGACTCCCATGAGGAGCGAATAGCCCCACCCGAGTTTGAGTCCGGAATAGGTCGAGCGAGTCGCAGCAGCAGCATCGCGCGCACCCACGTAACGCCCCACGAGGCTCGTGGAAGCCACTTCCAGACCCATCAGCGGAACGTACGCCACCATGTCCCAGTTGAACATCACCGACGAGGCCGTAGCCGCATCCGGACCGAGCGCGTGGAACATAAGAATCATGAGCTGGAACGCCGACATGTTCAGGAACATCTCGACGCCGGAAGGAATGCCCTTCTGCAAGAGTTCGCGGGTCAAGGGCCAGCTGAAAGCGAAGGAGGAACGCGTATTGAAACGGCTATTGCAGGATTTCGCGAAGAACTTCGCGAACAGGATGACCGTGGAAACGAGGTTTCCGATGAGCGTACCGTAGGCGGCACCGGCCACGCCAAGCGCGGGAATCGGGCCCAAACCGTAAATCAGTACAAAGTTGCAGGCCACGTTCACGATCATGCCCACAAACGCCGCCTTCATCACAATCTTCGTTTCGCCGATACCGCTAAAGAAGCACGGGGCAGCATTGCGCACCAGGTTGATGACGCCACCGAACATCAAGATGTTAAAGTAGGTCTTCTGGTATTCCAGTTGGTCGGCGGGCAAGTGTTCCATGCCGAACGCCAAGTGCCCCAGCGGAATCGTGAGGTACAGGAGCGGCACGGAAATCAGCGAGAGGTACACCGCCTGCATAAAGACGCGCGCACAGTCGGATGTCTTCTTGGCTCCCAGGCGTTGCGCCACCATCGCGGTCGTGTAACTGATGGCACCGGTAAAGAACATCGTGAGCGCAAGCTGCACCGCCCCAGCGCCAAGCGCCGCGTTCATCTCGGCAGGCCCGAGCTTAGAGAGGAACAGGCGGTCGATAAAGGTCATGATGGTGTCGAAAGACATCGACAGGAGCATCGGAAGCGCCACAACAAGCACATCCTTCACGTCCCCGTTCTTCTTGAATTTTTTAGGGCGATAAAAGATATTCAACAAAGAATCGACCATATTGGGCGACAAATATAGAAAAAAGAACTAAAAAATCAACGTTTCAGCTTATTAAGACTTTCAAGGCGATTCAGCGCATCGTATAGCGTCTCATCTTTTTTCGCAAAATGGAGGCGCACCAGGTGGTCCACCGGCTCCCTGAAAAAGCTGGAGCCGGGCACCGCGGCAACGCCCACCTTCTGCGCCATGTCGATGCAGAACTGTTCATCGGGCAGTTTGTCGCCGGCATGGGAACCGCGCGAGCCGTACCCGAATTCGGAGATGTCGATTAGGACAAAGTAAGCGCCCTGCGGTTCGGAGAAGCGTAGACCTAGGTTCAGCAAACCATCCGTAAACAATTGACGCATGTGCGTGTAGTGCGCCTGCAGGCCAGCATAGTACGAATCGTCAAAGCGGAGCGCCGTCACGGCGGCTTCCATCAGCGGAGCAGCGGCGCCGACCGTCAGAAAGTCGTGGACTTTCTTGACGCGGTCCATCACGGGGGCCGCGGCAAGCACGTATCCGAGACGCCACCCGGTCACCGAATAAGTCTTGCTCAGGCTGCTGCATTCAATGGTGCGTTCGAACATTCCCGGGAGCGTCGAGATATACGTGTGACGGTGAGGCGCATAAATAATGTGCTCGTACACCTCGTCCGTAATCACGTACAGGTCGTACTTCACCGCCAGGGAGGCAATTATCGAGAGTTCTTCGCGGGTAAAGACCTTCCCGCTCGGGTTCGCCGGGTTGCACAGCACGAGCGCCTTCACGCCCGGCTGCTTCATGGCGTTTTCCAGAACATCGGCATCGAAGCTCAAGTCTACGGGAGAAAGCGGCACGTACACGGGAGTCGCCCCGCAGAGAATCGTATCGGCAGAATAGTTCTCGTAGAACGGCGAAAACAGCACGACCTTGTCGCCGGGATTGCAGACCGACATCATCGAGGCCATCATCGCCTCGGTACTGCCGCAAGTGATGACAATTTCCGTTTGCGGATCATAGCGCAGTCCGCTAAAATGAAACTGCTTGTCGCTCAGGGCCTCGCGGAAATTCTGGGCACCGAACGTAATGGCGTACTGGTGCGGACCCGCAAGCGCCACCTCCGACAACCGCTTCGTCAGCGCTTCCGGAGGGTCAAAATCCGGGAATCCCTGCGAAAGGTTGATTGCCCCGCAGGCATTCGCGATGCGGGTCATCCGGCGGATAACGGAATCGGTAAAAGTCTCGGTACGCTGGCTTAGGGGTTGCATAGTGAGCCAAATTTAAAAAAATTCCTGCAAAAATCCTAAAAAAAGGGGATTCGAATCTTTTTTCATGCGGCAGTCTTTTTATTATTACAAAATAAGGCTATATTATCACCTAAAGAACTTTTTAGACATATATAGGAGTTTATATGTTGCAATATTGCACTAAAGCCATGCTTGCCGCAACGCTGATTTGCGCAGCATCATCTTTCGCACAGACTGACGATGGTTACGCAGATCCGTCTTATGGTTCAGAAGACACCCAGAGCTATGCAGCTCCTGCTCCAGCACCAGCTCCGGCTCCTGTCGCAGCACCCGCCCCGCAACAGAACAACGCCCCTATTTACGTAAACGCTTCGCAGGCCAACCAGATTTATGCCGTTCCGCAACAGAACTACAACCAGAACTATGCGGCCCCGCAGCAGAACTACAACCAAGGCTACAATAATGGGTATAACCAGAATTATGCCGCCGTTCCTGTAGCTCAACCGCCAAAGACCGGCCGAACGCTGCAAGCCCTCAGCTTTGCTCTTCCGATCGAAACCGTGACATGGGAAATTGACGATTCCAATACAGACATTGAGTACAGCTCTGTCGGATTCGAATTCAACTGGACCCGTTACAGGGTAAACGACAACGGCTATTCCTCCCTCTTCGGGCTTTCTATCGGATACGTCACTGGCGAAACCGAGGGTAAAAGAGGTATCAAGGGTCCCGACATGGACGGTATGGACTTCAACCTGAAATTCGGTTGGGGTATGGCCCCCGTGGCAAAGGAATTCATTTTTGCATTCCATATCTTTATGGGCTTCGACATCAAGGCTCTTGAAGGCGAATTCGAAGATTCCGATTCATATGAAGAATATGATTACAACAGGGATACCTACGTGACATCATCACGGACCGTCTCCATGGAATATTCGTCCACCTACATCGGCTCTATCCTCGGTGGCGACCTGCTTCTTGCCTACCAGGTTAACGATTCGTTCGCCTTAGTGGGCGGTGTCGACATTTCGACCAACCTCGCCGGCTTTGGCATATTCTCCTATGAATACAGCAGCTATTCCGACAACAGCGACGCCATTACCTTCATGTTTTCCGGGATCAACATTGTCCCGCACATCGGTATCTCGTTCGTCTACTAACATAACTTTATAACACAATTCGGCCACGACCAAGCTAAAACCGCTTTGTCGTGGTTTTTATTTTTTTCTATCTTGTAGCCCACTATGTTTTCACAGCTGACCGACTCTCTAGAATCTACTCTCAAGAACCTGCGCGGGCAGGGCAAGCTCACCGAAGAAAACGTCGCCGAATCGCTGCGCGAAGTGCGCCGTGCATTCCTCGAAGCCGACGTAAACTTCAACGTGACGCGCGACTTCGTGAAGGCCGTCAAGGAAAAGGCCCTCGGATCTGAAGTCCTGACCTCGGTAACTCCCGGTCAGCAAATCGTGAAAATCATCCACGACGAACTCGTGAACGTCATGGGTGGTGAAACTAAGGAAATCAACCTCTCTGGTCCCGCTCCGGTGGGCATCATGATGGCGGGCCTCCAGGGTTCCGGTAAGACGACATTCGCCGGCAAGATTGCGCTCTGGATGCGCAGCAAGAAAAAGAGGAAACCGCTCCTCGTGGCAGCGGACGTGTACCGCCCGGCAGCCATCAAGCAGTTGCAGGTGCTCGGCAAGTCCATCGGCATCCCGGTCTACGACGAAGGCCAAGGCAACCCGGTCGAAATCATCAAGCACGGTTACCAGTATGCGAAGGACAACGGTTTTGACCTTGTCATCTACGATACCGCAGGCCGTCTGCAGATAGACGAAGAATTGATGCAGGAACTCGAGAAGGCGAAGGAAGCCGTACACCCCGACGAAATCCTGTTCGTGGCCGATGCAATGATCGGTCAAGAAGCGGTGAACGTCGCCGAGACCTTCTGGCAGCGTCTCAACTTCACGGGCGTCTGCCTCTCCAAGATGGACGGCGATACCCGCGGCGGTGCAGCCCTCAGCATCAAGAAGATGACGGGCGTGCCCATATGCTTTATCGGCGTGGGCGAAAAGCTCCCCGACATTGACCTGTTCCATCCGGACCGCATGGCCAGCCGCATCCTCGGCATGGGCGACGTGGTCAGCCTCGTGGAAAAGGCCCAGCAGGTCATCGACGAGAAGGACGCGAAAGACCTCAAGAAGAAGATTCTCAACAACACGTTCGACCTGAACGACTTCCTGACACAGCTCCGTACCATCAAGAAACTCGGCCGCATCAAGGACATTCTCGGGCTCATCCCGGGACTCAACAAACTCCCGCTTGACCAGATTGACGAGAAACAGCTCGTGTACGTGGAAGCCGTGCTCAGTTCCATGACCCCGAAGGAAAGGAAGAAACCGCAAATCCTGGACGGCAGCCGCAAGGCCCGCGTCGCCAAGGGTTCCGGTACCGACATCGGTCGCGTGAACGCCGTGCTCAAACAGTACGAGGGCATGAAGGAAATGTTCAAGAAGGTCGGCGCCTTTGCGAAAAAACAGAACAACGGCGGGACCGTCGGCAGCAACTATACGCCGCCCAAGGTCAAGAAAAAGCGCAAGTAAGTTATCGTCAAGACGCGAATTTGCCACAAATTCGCGTTTTTGACAGCAAAAAGAAGCCCTAATTACATTACAAACAAACTTTGACTAAAGTTCCCATTGGACTTGTTAGTTTTTTATTATATATTTATAACATTCCACCAAGGAGAGTTTATATGTCCAAACTTCATGCGTTTCGTAAGGGGCAAATTGTAGCCATATCGGCACTTTTTGCTGCAACCTTTGGATTGTTCGGCTGCGGAGACGACTCCAGCAGCGACGGCGGTTCTACCAAACAGGAATCAACCTGTACCGTTTCCAAGACATCTTCAGCGGTAACAGTGAAAATGTCCGATGAAGGCGTCAACACAACCATCATTTTCGCATTCAACAAAGACGGGAAGATGGTTTCCGAGACCCAGATTGTAACCATGCCCGATGAATCCAACGCCACGGCAAAGGCTTCTTGCAAGGCCATGGACCAAGACGAAGACGGCGTGGAAGTTGAATTTGAAGATGGGGCCTGCACCATTACCACGACCAAAGGCCTTACCGGCACCCTGGACAAGACATACAAGGCACAAAAAGCCCTTTGTGACGACAACTCCAGTGGTAAAGAATCTTCTGACAATGAATCCGAAGAAAAGGACGGACCGTCCAAGACCATTTCCAGCTTGACAAAGCTTTACTCTACCAAATGCGCAAAATCCAACGCCGATGAAGTCGTTGCCGTAAAGGACGAAAGCACCGATTACATCTGCGCCAAGATTGACCTGGGAGTCGGGGATCCGACCTATATGTGGGCGCCCGCCGTCGACGAGATTGGCGACATGCCCAAGTGCACCAAGAAATGGGCCACGGCCAATCCCAAGCTGACTTACGCCTATGACATGTCGGAAGAAGAAATCTTCACCTGCTCCGAAGGCGAAGATTCTAAATGGGCATGGACAGCCTTGAAAGTCTCCGACAAGAATGGCGAAGGTGACGACGAAGGTGACGATGAAGGTGATGACGAAGGCGATGACGAGGGCGACGATGAAGGAGACGACGAAGGCGATGATGAAGGCGACGATGAAGGAGATGATTCTTCCTCTAGCACCAAGGCCAAGTCTTCGTCCAGCGCAGCCAACGACAAGGCCGTGACTTTCAAGGACGACGTTCTCTGGGAGCCGGGTTATGGATCCCGCGCCCGCACCTTCTTCAACACAGTTGACGAAGACAACTTCCTCGAAGACAACGAAAAGACTGGCGACAGTTCCGGATGGTGGTTCAAGTACCTGGACGACGACAATAACGGAATTTCCACTGCAATCGGCAAGTTCACAACGACTTCCCTTGAACTGACTATCACGCTGAATTACAAGGGATGGGTCTATAAAGATGCCGAGTACAATGCACCGAATCCGTATCCCTATGCCGGTTTCGGCTTCAGCTGGTCGCCCAACGGAGAAGGCGAAGCTGTTGATCTGTCCGACTGGGAGGGCATCTGCATGGTCTACGAAGCAAGCGATGCATTCGAGGTTTCCCTGCAAGCAGAAGGAGACGGAGGTTTCTCCTGGTATTATCCGGCCAGCATGAGCTCATCCACCAAGACGGTCAATATTGACTTTGCCTCATTGACAAGGTCTCAATACGCAACAGCAAACTACCCCAGATCCACCGCGTTAACGCAAGTAACAAGCCTGCAAATCAAGTACACCAACGACGAATCGCATGCTGACCAGGAATGCGACAGCCGCTACTATACAGCGTCGGAATGCAATACCTACGGAATCAGCGCCAGCAACACCATCAAGATTTACAGGATCGGCAAGTATGGCACCTGCAGCGGCGTAAACACGACCCTGTAATTTCTGCTTACAACTGTATACAGAATTTTTGATACGTCCCCTAGCCTCTGGCTGGGGGCGTTTCTAATATTGAGGCGCATGCAAGTCAAGGACCGTTCCCTACTGAGCCTCTCGTGGCCTTTGTTCATCACCTTCGGCATCGGCACCATCCAGCCGATGATGGACAGCTGGTTCCTGTCGCGCACTTCCGAAACGGCGGCGGCGGGCGTGGGGGCTCTCATGCCCATCCTGGGCGCCCTCTTCATGGCCATTCTGGCGTTCGCCCAGGCAGGGGCGAGCATCGCCTCCCAGTTCATCGGTGCGGAACGCCCCCGGCAAGCGGCCACCACGCAAACCATGGTCCTCATCGGAAGCCTGCTCCTCGGCGTTGCCATCACGCTCGTCGTCATCCCGCTTGCCGACAACATTGTGAGCTGGATGGGACTTACCGGCGATGCCGCCCTCCACGCCCGCGACTTTTTGCACGTGGTCTCCATCGGCTTTGCATTCCGGGCACTGCAATCGACGCTTACTGCGCTTATCGCTACGCACGGGCTCACCATCTGGAACCTCTTCGGCAACATCATCACCATCATCTCGAACGCCGCGATGAACGTCGTGTTCCTGAACGGCTACTTCGGCCTCCCGAAAATGGGAGTCAAGGGCGTCGCACTCGCGACCATGCTTTCCTGGCTCATCGCTTCGGCCATCCTTTTCCTCGTCCACCATTTCAAAATCCACCACAAAATCCGCAGCACCGACTTCAAGCGTTCACGCATCATTCTGCCCGACTGGATACGCATCGGCTTCCCCGCCGCTGTCGAGCCCGTCAGTTTTCAGCTTTTCCAAGTTGTGCTCACGGCCCTCGTCGTCCACCTGGGCATCACGGCCATGACAGCACGCATTTTCAGCGCGAACTTCGCAATGATCGCCGTCATCTTTAGCGTGGGTCTCAGCAGCGGTAACCAAATTTTAGTGGCGCACCTTGTCGGCGCGCACGACTTCGCAAAGGCAAACCGCAGGCTGCACCAGAGCCTGATTGCCGGAAGCGCAAGCGGCCTCCTGATCGCAATAGCCGTCGCCCTATTCGGAGAGCATTTGCTCCGCTTCTATACCGCCGACCCAGAAGTCATCAGGCTGGGCAGGCTCTGCCTCTGGTGCGACGTGGCCCTCCAGCCCTTCAAGGCGGCAAACATGGTCATCACGTCTGCACTCCGCGCCTCGGGCGATTCCAAGTTTCCCGCCATCGTGGGGTCTTCCATGATGTGGACCTGCGGCCTGGGCACCGCACTGCTGCTCGCCTTCGTGTTGGACCTCGGACTCGTGGGAATCTGGCTCGGCATGGCCTCCGACGAATTCTACCGTTCCATCGTCAACTACATCCGTTGGCGCAGCGGGAAATGGAAGAAATCCGGCGTGGTATAGCCTTGTATCATATGCAATCCATTTTGTTTCATTTACAAAAATAAATTTTTCTACAATCACATTTTTCTGCATTTTTGAAACAATTTCAATGTTTTTGTATCACAATATATTGACTTTCTAAAAGTTTCAATCTATATTGATTACGAAGGGATACAAGACATGAAGCCTATAACTGAATACCAAGATTACCGACGCTACATGCTGGAATTCTACGAAGAACGCAAGAAGTCCGGCTTCACGTGGCGCGAATTTTCAAAGGACGCAGGATTCTCCTCACCGTCTTACCTCAAGCTCGTATGCGAAGGAAAAAGTTCGCTCAGTCGGGTCGGTATTCCCCGCGTTGCCTCCGCCATGGGACTCTCGGGTTTCGAGCGCTCTTACTTCGACAAGATGGTGGAATTCGGGAACGCCACGAACGACGAAAAGAAAAAGGCCGCCTTTGCAGAACTCACCCGCATCGCAAAAGAACAGAGGGCACGCGTCATCGATGCCGACACGTTCGCCTACTACGAATCTGCAATCAACTCCATCGTTCGCGAACTTGCGCCCCTGATGCCGGGCGCACTTCCGAACGAAATCGCCAAGCGGATCAAGCACCTGTTCACGGCTCAACAGGTCCGCGATTCTCTCACCTTGCTGACCAAAGCGAAATTCCTCGAAGAAACCGACGAAAATACCTACCGCCAGACGGACAAGGCCATCACCGGCTCGTCCGAAGCCATCCCGCTTGCGCTGCGATCCATGAACCGCGAAATGACGGACCTCGCCAAGGAAGCCATCGATACCGTCGACTCAGGCGAACGCAACATCTCGGGCGTCACCATGGGCATCGACGAGGCTACATTCGCACGGATTTCCGAAGAGATCGACAATTGCCGCAAGCGAGTCATCGTCCTCGCTAACGGTTGCAAGAACATCAACCGCGTTTACCGCCTGAACCTTCAACTTTTCCCGCTCACAGACAAAGTATAGGAGTATCAACATGAAATTACTGAAAAAACTTCTATTCTTCGCAGCAATCCTTCAAGCCACCCTGCTCCTGATTGCCTGCGGCGATTCAAAGGTCAGCGGAACCGATGAACAGACGAACTCCGTAACCGCAGCTATCGACAGTGCGCTCACCGAATGGCTCTCAAGCGACACGCTTATAGCCCCCAAACAGCAAGACACTTCAGTTCACTGGTTCAGCTACATCATCGAGGACCCCAACAGCACCATCAGAAATCCGGGCATAGAAGTCAAGAACGGAACACTGTACAACGCGCTACGCGACGATTTCAAATCGCTCACCTGCGAAACCGAAACAAACGGGTTCGTCTATTCCGTCAATGCCAGCGATTCACTAATACGGAAGTACCTCGTTCTACCGGACACCATGAGCGCGGACGATTTCGAATCGGATTGCATCATCGAAGGAGGCGAGTTCGCGACGGACACGACAAGCAAAACCGCAGGCCAGCGCATTCACTCCTGTGATTTGGAGACCGCCAAGCACCTGTCCGAAAGCAGGCAATACGTGGACCCGAACTGGAAGAAATACATCGAACTGATTGTAGGCATCTGCCGAGAATAAAAACAAGAAACTAAACCACAATAACAAAACACAACGTCAAGGCTTCGCGCCATGACGCGTTATGAAATACATCCGTAAAAAGGAGGAAATCATGAAACTCTTAACCAAAACAATCGCCTACGGGATTGCCGCATTCGCGCTGTACGCCTGCTCAAACGAAAACACTACCGCCCCGGAACATCCCCTTCCCCAGGCACACGGTAGCAACGAAAATTACCAACTCGTCAGCGGCAATTTGCCAGACGAAACGAAAGAAACTCTCGAAAGCTGGCTGCAAGGCAACTCGCTCAGCAAAATGATCGCGGTCGACCACTGGTGTGTCGAAAACCCTGATTATCCGGACAATCAGTGGTGGTGCCTCCCTCCCAGGATTCAATTGGAAAGCGGAACGGTATCTAAATTCTATTTAGGAACCAGCGACCGCATCAGCTGCGAACTGGCACAGGACACCCTTACCTACAGCGGCCACATCTCCAGTGACGATAGCACCGCTACGAAAACGTTGAGCCGCAACCTGGTCAACTATATTAGTGATATCGCAGAGGAATTCCGGGATTCCTGCGAAACCGAGGGAGGGACTTTCATCGAAAATAACGAAGGGGCCATGGAATGCGAGGTCAAATTGAAACCCTGGGACTGCGAAACCTGTCCGGAAGGAATAACCCCCCTCTACAGCGACCCGAACTGGAGTTTTTTCGCCCAGAAAGCCATCGAACCCTGCCGGACAATGTCCGCAAAGCGACCTTAAAATAGTTCAAAAAACAGCGAAATCAGCAAAAATTCGCCAAATTTCGCCGTTTTTAGAATTACTTTGTTCGTAAACAACGGAAAAATTTTACATTCCGTCCTTTACGCACAAGATTTTAATTGCTATATTTGGCCAAAAATGAACAACACCCCCGATTTTTCGGGGAAAACCCAAAAAGAGGTTAAAATGGCAACCGTTATCCGTCTCGCTCGTTTCGGCAAGCGTCACAACCCCATCTACCGCGCCGTGGTTATCGACAACCGCAAGGCCCGCGACGATAGCTTTATCGAACAGGTGGGTTTCTACAACCCGAACACCAAGGTGCCCGAGATCCGCTTCGATCAGGAAAAGGTCCTGAAGTGGCTCAAGACTGGCGCTCAGCCGTCTGACACCGTCCGCAACCTCCTCAAGAGGGCTGGCATCATGGAACTCTTCCACGAACTCCGCGCTGGCCGCTCCATCGAAGGCAAGGTCGCTACTCCGCGTGCCGAAAAGGCCAAGAAGGCTAAGCTCGGTCCTAAGGCTCTCGCCAAGATCGAAGCTGAAAAGGCCGCCAAGGAAGCCGCTGCTGCTGAAGCTGCTGCCGCTGCCGAAGCCCCTGCCGCCGAAGCCGCTGCTGAAGCCCCGGCCGAAGCATAATCAAAAAGCTTTGAAAAGGTCCTGTGCCCCGCGCACGGGACTTTTTTCGTCTCTCGCCTCACTTCCCCCGTCTATATGTCCGAATCCGAAGAGTACATTACCGTCTGCCAGCTCATGCGCACGCATGGCGTCAAGGGCCATATCAAGGCAATGCCCCTGACCCACGACATCACGCGCCACAAGAGCCTCAAGACCGTATCGGTGAAAAAGACGAACGGAGAAATCCAGGAGCTTGAAATCGAGGAATCCAGGCAGGCTGGCAATCTCTGGTTGCTGAAGTTCAAGGGAATCGACACCCCCGAAGCAGCAAAGTTCCTGGTGAATGCCGACGTGATGATTCCGGAATCGGAGAGACTCCCCGCACCCGAGGGCGAATACTACATCGACGACCTTGTCGGTTTCCGCGTCAAGACAGAAGACGGCCGCGAAGTCGGCGAAGTGCTCGAAGTGCAGGAACTCATGACGGTCGACGCCTTCCATATCCAATTCGACCCGGACATGCAACAGGAGTTCAGCAAGAAATCCATCCTCGCCCCGTGGATAGACGACTGCGTCAAGGAAGTGGACGAGCAGGGCCAGTTCATCGTCTGCGACTCGGACTACCTCAAGTCCCTGTGCCCGGAGGAAAGATGATCATCGACTGCATCACCATATTCCCCGAGATGTTTGCGCCCATGAAGAGTTCCATTATGGGGCGAGCCCAGGCCAAGGGACTGTTCGAGTTCAACACGGTCTATCTCCGCGACTTCGCCATAAACGACTACGGCCAAGTCGACGACGTGCCCTACGGGGGCGAACCGGGCATGGTGCTCCGTCCGGAACCGCTGGCCAAGGCCATCCGTAGCACGGGTGTCAAGGAAGACGGCGGAAAGGTCATCTACCTTACAGCCGACGGGGTCCCCCTCACCCATGCGATTGCGCAGGAACTTTCCAAGGAAAACCACCTGGTGCTCGTCTGCGGGCACTACAAGGGAATCGACGATCGCATCCGGCAATCCGAAGTCGACATGGAAATTTCCATTGGCGATTTCGTCGTCAGCGGGGGCGAATTGCCCGCCATGATCCTCACGGACGCGGTTGTCCGGCTGGTGGACGGAGCCCTCGGCCACAAAGAAAGTGGCGAGACGGACTCGTTCGCCCAGGGCGTACTGGGATGGCCGGTCTACACCCGACCCGAGGAATTTGAGGGAAAAAAGGTGCCCGAAGTGCTGCTTTCGGGCCATCACAAGAACATTTCCGAGTGGAGACGCCAAGAATCGTTGAAAAGAACGCAAGAAAGGCGTCCCGACATCTTTGAAAAACTGAAAATAAATACTAAATTTGGCGACAAATAAAAAGAGGTACACACTATGTCCCTGAATATCGAAGCAATCCAGAACGAAAACGTGAAGTCCGAAATGCCGGATTTCCGCGCCGGCGACACCGTCACCGTGAACGTCAAGGTCATTGAAGGCACCAAGGAACGCATTCAGCCGTTCAAGGGTGTCGTTATCCAGCAGAAGAATTCTGGTATCGGCAAGACTCTCACTGTCCGCAAGATGTCCGGCTCCGTTGCCGTCGAACGCATCTTCCCGGTCAACTCTCCCCGCATTGACTCCATCGAACTCGAACGCGCCGGTAAGGTCCGTCAGGCTCGCATCTACTACATGCGCAACCTCCGCGGCAAGGCTGCCCGTATCGACGAACGTCAGGCGTAATCAGTCTTGATTTTCGAAGGCGGTTATTTCCCGATGGTTACGGGGGATTCCCGACAGCAAATTATCCCGCCCACGCGGATCCACGTGAAGGCGGGTTTTGTTGTATATTCCCCCGAAACCGGCGAACGTTCCATCATCATTTTGGATGAAGGCGAACTGACAGCAATAGACACCTCGGGCGGAGACCGCAAGGTGGTTTTCAAGATGCACCCCGGCGACCTGGTCGGCGTGGCATCCCTGCTGGAACGGGAACCCTTCCACCTGACCATCGAGGCATCCAAGGATTCTGTCGTAACCTTGATCAACGAGGACTGCATGGAATCCGAGCTCAAGACGCTGCCGGTATGGCTCCTGGCCGTCATCAGGACGCTTTCGCGCAAGACGCGCAAGCTCAAGGCATCGCTCTACGCTCCCTCGACATCCAACTCCCTCATGAGTCTCGCCGCTTACTGCGGCAACCTTCCAGAATACACGGACATCCCCCTGGATGACGTCATCCGTGAATTCGGCTGGCTCACCAAGGTCAAAGAAAAGGACATTCAGGAAGACATCAAGGCCCTCGCACGCCGCCGGTTCATCGAACTGAAGAAGGAGGGGACAAAGATTTCGCTCATGGTCCCCAACCCATTCCTGCTGGAACTTTTCGTGGACTACCAGAGGTCCATCGAGCAGACCGGTTCCTGGGAGCCGTTCAAGCTTTCGATCATGCAGAAAAAACTGCTCGTCACATTGTCCACAACAAACAATGACATGCAAATGGACGGCCCGTCGTGGCTATCCTTCCTGGCAGAACGCGTCAAGGACATCAACGTGACCGACTGGATAAGAATACAGAAAATGGGCTGGTGTACTGAGACGACCGCGGGAATGTTCCGCGTAAACCCCGACAAGATTAACTACTACCTGACGGCGCTGCGTTTTGAGACCAACATCCGGGGGGTGCTGTAATGATAGTGACTGCCGGAGAATATGTCTGCCTCGAAAGCGACAAGGCCAACACGCTCTTTATCGTCAAGAGCGGTATGATCGTCGCCGAAACCCAGGACCAAAGTTCGGGTGAACGCTACATCAATTTTGGACCGGGTTCCATCATCGACGAACTCAGCCTGCTCGAGGGCGCACCTAGACAGTACACGCTCCGAGCCGCAGAAGCAAGCGAGCTCATCGTAATTTCCAAAGAGACGCTTAACGACACGCTGGAACAAAAACCTTCCTGGATTACTTCCATACTGCAGTTCCTCTCCAAGCGTTTCCACATCGCCGAAGAAAACAAGCGCAAGAATGGGCTCATCCAGTCGTTGCCGCCGCTCCTGTATATCATTTCTTCGAGCCTCAAGAAGTCAAACACAAACAAGCTCGAAGCAAGCGCCCTGCACAGGGAAATCCATGCACTGGCTGGCACTTCGGTCGAAAATGCGACTAAACTGCTCGAAATCCTGCAGGAACTCGGGATTCTCAAGATTCAGGACAACGTAATCAGCACTTCGAGCCAGCAGATCGTAACGATACTCTACGAGACCATCAAGTACCGGGCCCTGAACAAGAAGGTGTCGCCAAACATTTTGTCCATGACCGACCAGATGATTCTCTCCACCTTCCTGAAGGTCGCCCGAGAAAGTTCATCGCCGCGTCCCGGTGGCATCTGCACGGTCACGACAAAGCAGCTCTGCGACGAGGCGAAAAAGTCCATGCACGGGTTCACACTGACCACGCGCACCATGAGTTCGCTCATTGAACGCAAGCTGCTGTTCCCCTCGGCAACCTACGACATCCACATGCCCATAGAAGAAATCCAGTTCTTCTACGCCGACTTCGACAAAATCATGGACCTGATTGAGCTCAACCGCGTATTCCCCCTGCTCGACAAGAAGTTGGTTTAGGGATCAGGATCTAGAGTTTCTATATTTTCCCCGGTAACAACCATTCACCTTAAATCAAGGCTTATTATGAAAATTTCCGCCCTTCTCGTGACCCTTTCCGCCATTGTCGCTTTCGCCGAGGACGCCGCTCCTGCAGCCGAACAGCCGAACGCAATTGCCAGCTTCCTCCCGCTGATTCTCCTCTTCGTCGTCATGTGGCTCTTCTTCATCCGCCCGAAGCAGAAGGAAATGAAGCAGATGGACGCCATGCGCAAGGCCCTCAAGAAGGGTGACAAGGTCATGACCGCCGCTGGCATCATCGGCACCATCACCAACATGGAAGAAGGCTCCAGCACCGTCACCGTTCGCACGGCATCGACAACGCTCATTGACTTTGACAAGTCCGCCATCCTCCGCGTGCTGAACGCCGAAGCAAAAGCCGAGACAAAGTAATACAACGAACCGACAATAAAAAGGCGACCCATGGCACTGCTCCCCATCAGAACCTACGGTGACCCCGTACTGCGTAAGAAATCCGAACCGATTACAGAAATCACCCCGGAACTTCGCCAGCTGGCGCGCGACATGCTCGAAACGCTCTACGATTCCACAGGCTGTGGACTCGCGGCGCCCCAAATCGGCAAGAACATCAGGCTCGTCGTCATCGACACGGCTATCCCCGACGAAGAGGAACCGAGACCTTACATCATGTTCAACCCCGAATGGGAAACCGAGGCCGACGCCGAGATGGTCGACTATGACGAAGGTTGCCTTTCCATTCCCGATTTGTTCTGCAACGTTGTCCGTCCCAACAAGGTCGCGGTCCGCTTTTTCGATATCAACGGGGAACCGCAAGAAATCCGAAACTGCGAAGGCCTGTTCGCCCGCTGCATCCAGCACGAATGCGACCACCTGAACGGCGACCTTTTTGTAGATAAGATTTCGACATCCGACCGTACGCTGAACCAATCCAAGCTACGGAAGATGGCGAAGGAAACCCAGGAAAAGCTCAAGAAGAACAAGCGATAGCCGGGACAGCAAACTTAGATGGGAATACTCCGAACAAGCTTACTCAGCGCGACACTCCTTTTGACACTGGCCCATGCCCAAGACGGCATGGACGACGGCTTTGACCTCCCGGAACTTCCGCCGCCGGCAGCCGAACAGCCCGCAACCGTTCCGCCTTCAAGCGAAACCGCTCCGAGCGCAGAAGCGTTCGAAGCAGAACCGGCGCAGGAAGCCCCTTATGCCGGTCCGCAGAACGATGCTATGGACGCTCCGGAACCGGAACAGCCGGCTGCTGAGCAAATAGAGGCCGCCGAGCCCGCACAAGTTCAAGCCACGGCAGCGGAACCTGTCAGCGAAGGCGAACCCGACAAGTTCGGCGACACGCCTCCCAAAATCAAGGTCAGGAAATTCCCGGACAATCTGGACCGCCCCGTACGCGTAGGCGTATTCGTAGACGAGAAGAAACTCTTCGTCAAGCAGGGCAACCAGACCATTGCCATCACCGCCATCGGCAACCAGCTGGAAATCGAAAGCAACGGCACCAAAGAAACTGTCGGCCAGCGAGAGTTCTATGCAGACGACAACAAAAAATGCCTGAACATCGCACCAACGGAAAAGCAGTTAAAATCGTCTTGCTATCCGGGCTACTTTATCGTCAAGGCCACAAAGAGCAAGGTTACTGCAATCAACGTGGTCGAAGTCGAGGACTACATCCGCGGAGTCGTCCCCTACGAAATCGGCAAGCTGGACAGCAGCCGTTTCGAAGCGCTCAAGGCGCAAGCAGTCGCCGCACGCACCTACGTATACAAGCACTTCAACAGCCGTGACGCCATGGGCTTCGACGTGTACGCCGACACCAAGGACCAAGTGTACATGGGCTACAAAAGCGCGACCCCGCTGACCAATGCAGCTGTCAAAGCCACTGCAGGCGAAACGATGACATACAAAGGAGAATTCATCATCGCTTACTATCATTCCACTTGCGGCGGCAAGACGGAAACGATGGTCACCTGGGACAAGAAAAACCTTCCCTATCTCAGAAGCGTTCCCGATTTGCGACCCAATGGGCAGCCCTGGTGCAATGAATCCAGCTACGGCAAGTGGGAACGGAAGTTCACCGACAAGGAACTGGTCACGCTATTCCAGCAGAACGGCAAGGAAGCCAAAGCGAAAGTTCCGAAGTTCAAGAAGCTGAAGGACATTTCCATACGCAAGAAGCTCCCCAGCGGAAGAATCTACACTCTGCAAGTCTCCACGGACAAGGGCTCGTTCAAGGTCACCGGAGACAAGGTCCGCTGGCTATTCAAGCAGAAGGGAACCATTCTCCCGTCTTCGCTTTTCACCATCAGCCACAAGGGACACAACTGGATTCTTGAGGGCAAGGGCTACGGCCACGGTGTAGGCATGTGTCAGATGGGCGTGCGAGCAAGGGCGCAGGCCGGACAGAACTATCTCGACATATTGAACCACTACTATCCCGGCATTACGCTGGAACGATTCGAGCACTAAAATGCAGGCGCCCCTCGTTGCAATCATCAGCCAGGGATGCGCTGCCAACTTCGGTGACGGAGAAAAAATGGCGAGAGCGCTCGCCGCAAAATTCCGTATTGCATTTGACTTGCCAACAGAAGAAACCCCAGCCGCCATCTACCTGAACGTATGTACCGCCAAGGGGATTGCAGGAGCGCTAAAACTCTTGCGCAGGGCAAACGAAGCCTTCCCCGGCATACCTCTTTACATCACCGGTTGTGCGACAAAAGACCTGCGCGAGGCGGCGCTCGCATACCTTCCTTCCGTACAGTTCACGGATTTCGAAGACATCGAGCGTAGCATGAAAGAATGCGCAAGCCAGGCAATGCTTGCCCACAACACGCTCCGCACATCCCGTTTTACTGGCATCGTCAATATAGAGCAAGGCTGCATGGACGCTTGCTCCTTCTGCAGCACGCACCTGGTCAAGGGCCGGCTACGCAGCTACCCTACAGAATCCATCACTAGACAAGTCCACGACCTGGTAAGCAGTGGCTGTTCCGAAATCCAGTTGACCGGACAAGACTGCGGATGCTTCGGTTTCGACACGGGAACAAACCTCGCCGAACTTGTGCAGAACATCCTCGTCCATGTCCCAGGAGACTACAAGCTACGCCTCGGCATGGGCAACCCGCGCCACCTGCTCACCTACGCAGACGCATTGCTGGATTGCTTTACAGACAACCGCGTGTACAAATTCATTCACCTGCCCGTCCAAAGCGGAAGCGAGCGCATCCTCAAGGCGATGAACCGCCGCCACACTGCACGCGACTACGCCACGCTGGCAGAGATGTTCAATACACGATTCAAGCGTTTCACGCTGAGCACGGACATGATTGTCGGATTCCCCGACGAAACTGATGCCGATTTCGAAGCCACGCTGGACTTGCTCAAGGAAACCAGGCCAACAGTCTGCAACATCACACGCTTTGTCGCACGCCCCGGCACACCGGCATTCGCCCTGAACCAGAACGCCGCAGTAAGCGATGCAGAGAAGCACCGGCGCTCGGCCACACTCGCCCAGGCATTCCAGGATATCGCCTGCGAAAACAACAGACAATGGATTGGTTACGAAGGCGACGTAGTCACCGAAAAGCAGGGGCACCGCAGCGGAACCACCATCGCAAGGAGCGAAGCCTACAACCCAGTCGCCATACAGGGCGAATTCGCACCAGGCCAGAAAATACGCGTCCGCATCTCAGACGCCGAACCATTTGCGCTTATCGCCGAGCCCCTCGCCCCATAAAAGCCAATCGCCCATTTTCCATATAAACAAATAATCCCGGACATGAGCCCGGGATTCTGAATTTTGTGTAATGAACACTACTTCTTGGTCAAGCGACGGTAACCGCGGCGGTATGTCTCGGAGGTACGCTGGTAGCGCATGTAGGAGTACGAAGGAGTCGTTCCGCCCTGCATATAGCAGTATTCGTATTCTTCCTTAATCACGGACATCTGGTAGATGTACGGACCCGTACCGAGCTTACGGCCTTCCTGAGTCACCGGATACATCTTCACGGCAACAAGCATTGCACCGGAACCGGTCGGGAACAAAGTCGTACCCGGATTTACCACCTTGCTTTCACCGCAAGACGTGCGAGAAGAACTCCCATTGGCCTTCTGGAGAGCAGCGGCGAATTCTTCGGCACTCACGGACTGGTTGTACTGGCTCACGAAATGACCGAGATGGTCAAATACGCGGATATTCACCTTGAACGGCTGCGTTGTCGTAAATGCATAGCTCACGCAGCTTTCGTTATCGTTAGCCGTAAAGCAGCGCGGATTTTCCGTGGGAGATTTCTTGTAGGCCACAGAAGTCGTCATCGGGTTAAGACCAGCATTTCCGCCATCAATAGCAGGAGCCGCCGTATACAAGGCAATCTGTTCTTCACTCAGCGTCAACGGATCCTGGCCCGTAACAGCCGGAAGCGCTGTCAGCAAGAGTTCACCCGTCGCTTCGTCCGGAAGGCCGTTGCTGCCCGCCATGTTGGTAAGTTCCTGAGCCTGTTCATCAAAATCCGGACGGTCGATGGAATTGTCCTGCGGGACAAGGACAGTCTTCGGCTTGACATTCAGCGTGATGGGGCCCCATTCAGCCGGGAAGCCATCAACAGACTTTCCGCCCTTGGACATGATGCTGAAGGGAGCTCCGGCATACTTCATCTTGGAATTCCAGTTATAACCTTCAGCCGTTGCATCGGAAGACGGGAAGTTAAAGGCCAGTTCATCGCCACCCAAAAGGCCGGTGGACACCGGATTGCCGTTCACGTCAACAAGATTGCCTTGAATTTCGTACATGAAACCGTCAGTGCCCTTGTTCTGCGGTTCACTCATGGCCGTAACGACAAAGCCAAGCGTATCCTTGCCGATAACCTTACCGGAAGCATCGTACTTGTTACGAGTCACCAAGATGGACGGCATGCCTCCCGTAACCATTCCAGCGACAACACCCGGATCCAGTTCCGTATTCAGGAACATGCTGTTCGTCGTTGTATCGCCCTCGATTGTGATGATGAAGTCCATAATGGAAGGCTGACCATACTTGGTCGGGGCGATCTGGGAAAGAGACGTGCGGATGTACATGTTGGAACCATCGGTCTGACGGTCCGCATAGAAGAAGTGGAGATGGTGCCATGTATTGTTCTGCCAAGTCGTCGTTCCAGGAACGCAGTTGGCCTCGTTCATCAGAGGAGGAGGACCCATGAATGCGGCAAGGGCCGGATCCGTCTGGCAACCATGGTTGTTGGCAGCGAGCACGGCAATGTCCACCTTGCCCGGAGCAGAAAGGTGAGTACCACCCAAGTCCACAACCAAGACGCCATCCACGAAAATCCACATGTCATCGTCACCGGTAAATTCGAACACTTCGTGGTTGGGAGTCTGGTTCAGTTCATTATACTTGAACTTTGCATAGCCCATCATCGTGAAGTTGTAGTTGCGCAGATGGCTCAAGCCAATATTGGAAGAACCTGCAGCCGTAATCGCCGCATCCAAGTTACGCGGTCCACCCGCATTGAGCCAACTCGAGCAGAGAGCACTCGTATTCTGCTTAAGGAAGTCCGTCTGGGTGCCAGCATACTGATAATCATACGGAGGGCAGAAAATGGACAGGGACTGAGCTCCCCACGTTTCACACTTGTCCGTTTTGCATTCCGCCGGGCTCAGCCAGTTCAATGTCTGCGGATCAATTTTATCCAACGGGAAATATCCACCGTTATTGTAGTTATAGTCGATAACGTAGAAATTGCTCTTTTCGTCTTCCTTGGGGATGGTCATAACAGCATTGGTACGCTTGTTCACGCCGTCCACATCCATGTACCATTCCGCAAAATGGCTGTTGTCACACAGGTCCAACATTTTCTCGATAATCACACCATCAAGCATGTCGTCCTGTCCAGTCACATTACCGTCGCCATCCACATCGGAGAACTTCAGGTAGGGTTTCACCATGCCGGGGGTGTAATAAACCGGGTTTTCCCAAATAGTACCGCTGGTGCAAGTAGCCCCGTGAACAGCCGGCTGTCCATCGGAACCTTTCGCCACCTTTGTATAGCCGCGCTTGGTCACCGCCTTTCCGTTATAGTTTCCGTCTTCGGAGCACTGGCCATATTCCAACGGCTCCGATGAAGAAACCATCTTGGCTAGATAGCTGGGAAGAGACGAGTTTTCCACCATCGGATAGCCATCCTGGCCAATCTGGGCACCCGTCTTGGAACGTCCGTTTCCGCAGGAGCGATGCAAGTCTTCCTGACCATACCATGTCACATCATAGCCATCACAGGCCTTGCCGCCACACAATGTGGCGTTGTAGATGTTGTCGCGGCACATGCCACTGGTACATGGAGACGGAGAATCGCCCGGGCTGACGTATTCTTCCGAAAAGTTTTCGAAATCCGGGTGATTCGGTTGAAAGTCACGAATAACAATATCCAAGTCGGCGGTCGCCACAGGCGCCCCCAAAGCAAAAGATGCAGAACCGACCAAAAGGCCGGCAACAAGCCAGCTTCTCTGTGCCATAAAATCCATGCTCCAATAAAGGGTTATATTTCTCCCCCTAAATATATACCTTTTATTCCCAAAATCCACTCAAAATAAGCGAAAAACTATGTAAAAAAGAGGTTTGCAAAAATAGGGTGATTTTAAACAACTCAAACATCGTCAAAGCTCTAGAAATAAGGGTTAGAACGAAAGTACAGCACCCCCGATTTAGCTATATTTCGCCCAATGAATTGGGGCATTTTTTTCTTTATCGCCATAGCGGCCATACTCATGCGAGTTTTCTGGTTACGCATAAAAGCAAACAGCATGGAATCCGAAAATTTCAAAGCCTTGCCCCCTAAGGACAAACTGGCGGTACTCAAGGAATGCCTCCTCAACAACCCGACCGAAACGAACCTGCGCAATCTCGACGAATTCTGCCAAAAAAGCCAAATTGATGTTGACGCCGGCACATACCGCCCATTTATCGCGAAACAGGTGGAACTGACCCGGAAAAAGGACGCCATCGCCGAAGACAACGACCTGTACGCCCAGGAATCCGTCTGGATGGACGCCATTCGCCCACTGGAATTTGCCGAAGCACAAACGGCCAAGGAAAGCGGTGACAACGAGCTCGCCATTTTGCGCACCGTCGAAGGCATTGCGCGCCTCTACTCGGACGAAGCCATTGAAAAAGCGCTCCAGGACCTAGAAGCTGTTTACCCCAAAGCCACACGGCTGCTCGAAGGATACCGCAAACTCACCGAAATCCGCGACACCTCCGGTGCCGACGAAAAATCCCTCGAGAATCTCCGCAAAAAACGCGACGCCTGGCAAGAAGACCTGCTCTCCATCGAGCAATAGTCCCTAAGCTCCCCATAAAAAAATTCCCGGCGGAACCGGGAACTTTTACAATTTCGATGCTTTGTACCCACAAGGGGCTTCGCACTAGAACCAGCGCCAAGTCAGGCCGAACAGGATCATGTCCTTGTACTGGGCGTCCTTGTCGAGATCCTTGTCGTAGACCATGTCGAAGCCGACCTGGAGTTCGATGAGCGGAGCAATCGAGATGGTCAGGAGGTTTTCCCACTTTCCGTCGATTTCGTCAACACCCTTGAAATTGGCAAAAGCCCAAAGGCGGGTCTTGAAGCCCATGATGTCGGAGAAGGCATACTTGAACTCGGTGATACTTTCAAGACCCGGTTCGTCCTTAACTTCTTCGATTTCGTCTTCGGTATCCTTATCGTCGGCATAGCCGTAGCCATGAGAAACCGTCACACGGTTGGCAAAACCGAGACGCTGGGAGAAGTTATCGTTCGGGATGTAGGCAAGACCGGCAACCTGAGTGAAGTACACCGGATCCATAAAGCAGGAAACGGGCGTCTTGACTTCGTCACCATCTTCATCTTCGCTGTAGCTGTAGCCTTTCATGAACTGGGTTTCGTAACGGAGACCCGCGTACGGTTTCAGGACTTCTGTCATATTGAAGTCTACCATGGATTCCCAGAAAATCTTGTCGGCAGATTTACGCTTGCCAAGACCGTCAGTCCAAGTCTGTCCGAGGTCCAGATCGATCAAATTACGCCAGTTAGCGACCGTCCACTTGCCCTGCACATCGGCATCGTAAGTGACAAGCCAGGTATAGCTGGAAGTTCCGTCTTCAGACCAGTTGCTGTAGTGCATACGGGTGTACTTCACTGCAGCGACAACGTCGGCAGTCCAGTTCTCAGGAAGCGAGCCCTCGAACATGCCGCCCTCGGCAAAAGCCGAAGTCACGCAAGCCAAAGCGGCAATGCCCAACATTTTGAGTGACTTTTTCATTTCTACCTCTCTTTTTTGCCCATGGGGCCATGTAAACTGTTACGAAAAAAATAAGAATTTTTAGATGCCAATCAAGGTTACCACAAAAGTAAAGCCTATTTTTCCCTATATAATTAGCTAGTTTTTGAACATGCGACAATTCTTTTTAGCCCTCATGATTCTTGCCTCCATTTGTCTTGCATCCGGAGCATCCGGATCCGATAAAGAACAGATAAAAGAAAGGAGAATCCAGTTCGGCTTGTCTGCAGGTGACCCCGCCCCCCTTTCTGTAGTCGTCGGATTCGGCTACAAGTCCGCAATCATGCGTATCCAAGGCATGGGGTGGCGAAACGGAGAAAACGACTACTGGTGCGCCATCCGCGGAGGACTCGCCTGGACGTTATTCAAGGGGCTTCCTTTCAACATCGACCTAGGCATCGGCAGCGGATACTCATTTGCCGAAGCACCAAACGAAATGCACAAAGCATTGAACGATGCAAACGAAGCCATGTATGCGCTGCCATACAACTACGAGGAAACGCTCGATCTGTCAGCCGAGGTTTGGGTTCATTTATACGGAATCTACACGCAGATTTCTTATCCGCTATACTATTTCATGGATTACACAAAACCCACTCTCCTGTGGAGAGCGGGCTACTTGTTTGAAATCTAGACAAGGCCCCGAACGGGGTCCAAGGACTAGTACGTTCCGAGCAGAGAGCGCACCTTTTCCATCATGGCCTTGGACTTCACGCGGGCCTTCTCCTTGCCGTACGCGAGGATCTTGTCGATTTCCTCGGTGTGGTCGAGCAAGTAGAAGTACTTTTCGCGGGCAGCGCCCAGGTGTTCCTCGAGAACGTTCTGGAGTTCCTGCTTCGCGTGGCCCCAGCCCATGCCACCTGCGCGGTAGCGTGCAGCGAGCGCCTCGGTCTGTTCAGGAGTCGCAAAAAGCTTGTACAGCTTGAAGACGTTGCAAGTATCGGGATCCTTGGGTTCTTCGATTCCCTGGGAGTTCGTGACAATCTTGCCAATCTTCTTCTTCAATGCCTTGCTCTCGAGGAAGATGTCAATCACGTTGTCGTAGGACTTGCTCATCTTGCGACCGTCGAGACCGGGGATGATACCCGTCGTTTCCTGGAACACCGGTTCCGGAATCGTAAAGACATCTTCGCCGAAGTGCTTGTTGAACTTGATGGCGATGTCGCGGGCGAATTCCACATGCTGCTTCTGGTCCTTGCCCACAGGCACGATGTCGGCGCTGAACATCAGGATGTCGGCGTCCATCAGGCAGGGGTAGCAGTAGAGGCCCATGTTCACGTTCGCATCCGGGTCCTCGCCGGCGGCTTCGTTCTTGGCGACCTTGTCCTTGTAGGCATGGGCGCGGTTCATGAATCCCTTCGGCGTAAAGCAGCTGAGTGCCCAGCTGAGTTCGAAAATTTCGGGAATATCGCTCTGCTTGTAGAACAAGCCTTCTTCGGGGTTCAGGCCGAGAGCGAGCCAAGTGGCGGCAATCTTGTAGATATTGGCGCGCATCTCGGCACCGTTCTGGACGGTGGTAAGCGCGTGATAGTCTGCAATGAAGTAGACCGTGTCATAGGTCTTCGAAAGTTCGAGGGCCGGGCGAATGGCGCCCAGGTAGTTGCCTAAATGCGGCGTGCCGGTGGGCTTGATGCCCGTAAGGGATATCTTTTTCATGGGCGCAAATATAGAATCTTTTTCAGCCAAGCAGAGCCGAGACAACCTGGACATCGGCAGGGAGCCAGTCCAGATTACGCATTTCCGAGGAATCAACCCACTTGGCGGCCTCGTGCTCCAGCAGCGTAAGGCGACCGCTATCTATGGAACAGAAAAAGCAATGCATGGTCAGATGGAATGCAGGATAGTCATGTTCAACGGTACAGATAAATTCACCAACAGACACGTCAACAGCCAGTTCTTCCTTGAGTTCACGGGCCAGTGCCTGTTCCGGCGTTTCACCGGATTCCATCTTGCCGCCCGGGAATTCCCAGAAATCCTTGAAATCGCCATAGCCCCGTTGGGTCGCGAAATACCGGGTTCCCGGCGCCCGAGGAGCTCCGTCGCAAATGATTCCCGCCACAACTTCAATCCGTTTCATGGCCCCAAATGTAACAAAAGACTTTTTCTATTTTTCACGTCATGGATAGAGCCCGCCGCCGAAAATTCGGACAGAACTTCTTGGATGTCCCTACCGCGAAACTGATTGCGGGGGACTTGCCCGTAAATGAGCACGACGTTGTGCTGGAAATCGGTCCTGGCCACGGCGCGCTCACGGAGCACCTCCTGGACCGCGCCGTGGAACTCACTGCCGTCGAAATCGACGAGCAGTGCGTTGAATTTTTGGAACAAAAATTCCAGGACCGCGACAACTTCCACATCGCGAGCATCGACTTCCTAAAATTCGACCTGCAGGCATTCCTCGACACCCACGAAAAGCCCTGGGTCACCGGGAACCTCCCCTACAACGTGTCCACGGCCATCATTGCCGGGCTCATGCCGCGCCTGCACCTCACGAAGGGATTCATGGGCATGGTCCAGCTCGAAGTCGCCGAGCGCATCTGCGCCTCGCCGTGCAGCAGCAATTACGGTAGTTTGTCCGTACTCGTCTCCGCCTACGCCGACTCGCAGATTTTAAGAAAGATCGGACCCGAGCACTTTACGCCGCGCCCCAACGTCGACAGCGCCACGATGCTCCTCACGCCCAAAGCGAATCCGCTCGAGGCTCCCGAAGGATTCTTCGACTTTGTTCGCGCCGCTTTCACGCAAAAGCGCAAGACGCTTGCAAACTCCTTCGGTCGCGCATACGACAAAAAGAAAATCCAGGAAGCCATCGAGCTCCTGGACTATCCCACTACCGTCCGCGCCGAGGAACTCTCCCCCGCACAGTTCCTGGAATTCTACAACGTCATCAAGGGCTAGTCCCGCCTTGACCCTAACACGGAAAAGTCCCGCAAGCATGAACTTACGGGACTTAGGGTGTATATGGAAATTCTATTCTAGAGGCTCGCTCTAGGCTTCGGCGCGCAACTGCTTGGCTGCGGCAACCAGGTTCTTGAGGCTTGCGGTCGTCTCCGTCTCGCCACGGGTCTTGAGGCCGCAATCGGGGTTCACCCACACGTTCTCCTGCGGAACCTTGTCAAGAATCTTGTGGAGCGTATTGACTATTTCCTCGACAGAGGGTACGCGCGGCGAGTGGATGTCGTACACGCCCGGGCCAACCTGCGTTTCGAAATGCGCCTCGTTGAGTGCATCAAGCAGTTTGAGGTCGGAACGGCTCGCCTCGAACGTAATCACGTCGGCATCCATGGCGTCGATGTCGCGGACAATGTCGTTGAACTCGCTGTAGCACATGTGCGTATGGATCTGCGTCTCGGGCTTGACTTTCGCATGCACCAGACGGAACGCCGGAATGGCCCAGTCAAGGTATTCCTTGTGCCAGTCGCTCTTGCGCAGCGGCAGCTTCTCGCGGAGGGCGGCCTCGTCAATCTGGATAATCTTGATGCCGTTCTTTTCGAGGTCAAGGACTTCGTCACGGATGGCAAGGCCAATCTGCTGGGCCTGCGCCTTGAGCGAAATATCTTCGCGCGGGAAAGACCAGTTGAGAATCGTCACGGGGCCAGTGAGCATGCCCTTCACGGGCTTGTTCGTCTGCTTCTGGGCAAACACGGACCATTCGACGGTGATGGGCTTGCTGCGGTGAATATCGCCCCACACTACAGGCGGCTTGACGCAGCGAGTGCCGTAGCTCTGCACCCAGGCGTTCTGCGTGAAGATGAACCCGTCAATCTGCGTTCCAAAATATTCCACCATGTCGTTGCGCTCGAATTCGCCATGCACAATAACGTCGAGGCCGATGCTTTCTTGCAGAGCGATGCATTCCGCAATCTTCTTCTGGTTGAACGCCACATATTGTTCGCGAGTGATTTCGCCTTTCTTGAAGGCGGCACGGTTCGCACGGACTTCTGCCGTCTGCGGGAACGAACCAATCGTTGTCGTGGGGAAAGCCGGGAGACCGAAGACCTTCTTCTGCACCTTCTTGCGGTCGGCGCGGGACGGGCTACGCACGAAGTCGGCATCATTGAGGGCGGCAAGCGCGGACTGCACCGCAGCATTTTCGCTCACGCGAGCGGCGGCAAACAGGGCCTTGTTCTTTTCGAGGGCGGCCGCGTCGGCATTGGCGAGGTCGGCAAGTTCCACTAGCTTTTCCTCGGCGAAGGCAAAATGCTTCAGGGTTTCCGCGGGGAGTTTCTGCTCGGCGGCAACGGTGTAAGGCACATGCAGCAGGGAACAGGAGGTACCCACCACGATGTTGGCGGCATCCACGGACTTCTCGATTTCGGCGAGGAGGGCGTTCTTCTGCGCATAATCAGCGCGCCAGATGTTCTTGCCGTTCACCACGCCCGCAAAGAGGACTGCGTTCTTCGGGAATCCGGTCTTGATGAGTTCAAGCGACTTTAGGCCTTCCACAAAGTCGAGGCCAATACCGTCGAAGCCGAACGAAACGATATCCTGGTAAACATCGCGGATATCGCCGAAGTAGGTCTGCAAGAGAATCTTTGCGGAAATCTTCGCATGGACCTGTTCCAGCAGGAACGCATAGATAGACTTGAAGAGTTGCTTTTCTTCATCGTTCACGTCAAAGACGAGGGCAGGCTCGGCAAAAGCGATCCATTCGGCTCCAGCAGCCGCAAGCTGTTCCACCAACTTCAAATAGGCATTCACGGCAGAAGCGGCAAAAGCGTCAGCCTTCTTGTTGCCGTTGTAGCGGGCCAAGCGCAGGAACGTGTAGGGACCGATGAGGCTCGGCACGGTCTGGATGCCGGCGGCCTTGGCTTCGTTGTATTCCTGGAGGGGCTTCACGTCGCCGGAGAGGGCGAGCTCGGTGGAATCGTCCAGCTCGGGCACGATGTAGTGGTAATTCGTATTGAACCACTTCTTCATCGGGAGCGCCTTGACGTCGCCCTTGGCGCCCTGATAGCCGTGGGCCGCGGCAAAATAAGTCTCGAGGGCGGAAAGGCCGAGTTCCTTGTAACGGGCCGGAACGGCACCGAGCAAGAACGCCGTATCGAGAACGTTATCGTAGAACGAGAAGTCGTTGGACGGGATGAACGAGATCCCGGCTGCCTTCTGCTTCAGCCAACCGTACTGGCGGATTTCTGCGGCGGTCTTCTGGAGATCCGCTTCGGAGACTTCGCCCTTAAAGAATTTTTCACTAGCAAACTTGAGTTCGCGGGCCTTGCCAATGCGCGGGAAACCGATAACCGATGTCTTCTTTGCTGTCATATTGATTTACCTACCTTTTTTACATGTTTTTCTTGAACGTTCCCAAATATACCCTCTTTTTTGAAATAGGTAAAATACTATTTTTTGTACGTTCACCATAGTTTAAATCTATGATAAAACAAAACCACCAACCCAAACTCTCACCACTCATTGCTCATAGCTCACCCCTCCATGACTTTACAACAACTTAAATACGCCGTCGCGGTAGCCGATACACTGAACATCACCGAAGCATCCAAGCGTGTCTTCATTTCGCAGCCAAGTTTGACCGCAGCCATCCACGAACTCGAGGAAGAGATGGGTGTCACCATCTTCAACCGCAGCAACAAGGGTGTCACCATAACAAACGAAGGCGACGAATTCCTCTCGTACGCGCGCCAGGTGCTGGAACAGGCAGCCCTCCTCGAGGACCACTACAAAGGCGGCGAGAACGGCAATACAATCTTTTCCGTCAGCTGCCAGCACTACTCCTTCGCCGTGAACGCCTTTGTCGATGTCATCCGCAAATTCGGTGGTCCAAGCTACGACTTCACGCTCCGCGAAACGCAGACAAACGAGATTATCGACGATGTAGCCAAAATGAAAAGTGAAATTGGGGTACTCTACCTCAGCGGCAAGAACGAAAAAGTCATCCGCAAGCTGATACAAAAGAACAATCTCGTTTTTGAACAACTCTTTACAACACCGCTCCACGTATTCATGTCATCGAAGAATCCGCTCGCAAAAAAGGAACGCATCTCGCTCGCCGACTTGAAGCCATACCCATACCTGACTTACGAACAGGGCAACTTCAACTCGTTCTATTTCGCCGAAGAGCCGCTCACGGCCATTGACTTCGACTGTCCACGCAATATCAAGGTCCGCGACCGCGCCACGCTTTTCAACCTACTCATCGGCCTCGACGGCTATACCATCTGTTCAGGAGTCATCAGCCACAAGCTGAACGGCAAGGACATCATCGCAAAGCCTCTCGCAGTCCTCGACAAGATGACCATCGGTATCGTGACTCGCAAGGGAATCACGCTTTCGCGCTACGCCAACTCCTACATCGAGGCACTCAAACGTCATTGCGGGTAACGAAGCAAGTCCCTTTATCGAGCCGTCTTTTTCATTTCGGAGTTCTCATTTTTTTCGCAATTTAGTTACATTTCACAGGTAATGTTGCAAAACGAAAAATACATCTTGGTAGACAGCGAGGAATCCCTCGCCAAGCTTCTCGAAGATCTCGACTTGTATGATATGGCCGCCGTCGATACGGAGGCCGATTCTATGCATCATTATTTAGCACGGCTCTGCCTTATCCAAATTACCATCGGGGACCATTACTATATCGTCGACCCCCTCTGCGGTATAGACCTCGCCCCGCTATTCAAGGCACGCGCCATGCAGACGCTTATTTTCCATGGTGCGGACTACGACCTGCGACTCCTGTGGCAGACCTACCAGTTCAGCCCGAAAAACATTTTCGACACGATGCTCGCCGCAAAGTTGCTCGGCGAGCCACACCTCGGATTGGCCGATCTCGTTCGCGAATATTTCGGCGACGAGCTCAAGAAAGAGAACCAGCGTGCCGACTGGACTATCCGCCCGCTCCCGCTCGAGATGTGCGAATACGCCATCCACGATACGTTCTACCTGCACGAACTCTGCGCCATCCTGGTTGAAAAGTTGCAAGCGGCAAACCGCATGAGTTGGCTGACCGAACAGTGCAACGCACTGATAGAACATTCTAGGCACCCGGCCCCGCCCAAGAAAGACCCCTGGCGCATCACAGGTTCCAGCATATACAACCCCTGCGCACTGAACATTCTCAAGCATCTTTGGGAATGGCGGGAAAAAGAAGCCGAGGCCATGGACCGTCCCCCATACAAGGTCATGCCCGCAGAACTGATGCTCGCCATCGTGCGCAACGTCCAGGCGACATTCCCCAATTTTGACGAGAATAAACTGCCCAAGTTGCCCCGCAACTTCAAGGGAGAACGCTACGATTCCTTCATGGCCATGCTCCGTGCAGCCTGCGCCACCCCCGAAGAGAACTGGCCGGCCAAGCTGCCCAAAGCACCTCCCCCGCCAGTGGTACCGAATGCCGACCTCCTACTTTCGCTCAAGATGTGGCGCGACGAAAAGGCCGAAGCACTCCATATAGACCCTTCGATGGTCGCGAATAAGTCTCAGCTCATCTGGCTGGCCGCACCGGGAACCATGCCCTGGCAGGACCGCTACGACGAAGCTCACCTGATGCAATGGCAGCGCAAAATCTGGAACGAAATCCTTCAGGACAAACTCCCGACTGCAGCGCGCGCCATCAGGAGCTAGAAATGGGAACCTCGATACTCGTACTGTTCCTTGCGATATTCGTGTTCGGCAGCAGCCCCATCATCGAACTTATCCTGAAAAAGCGTCGCGACAAGAAAGGCGACGACATCATCGGCGAACCCTGGCAAGAAATCCACGACATTCCGGGATACCACGACGCAAGAAACATCGCCGCGTTCTACCCGATGAAAGGCGAGCCAAACATCATGCCCATTATCGAAGAACTCGCCCGCGAAGGCCGCCTGCTGCTGCCGCGCTGCGAAGGCGAGGGCATCATGAACTTTTACAAAGTAAGCAGCCTGCGCAAGGACCTTGTTCCTGGGAAATTCGGCATTATGGAACCGAAGGATGGCCTTGAAAAATTCGAGGAAGATATTCCCATATTCCTCGTTCCAGGCACAAAATTCAATTTTAATGGAAATCGCATCGGACATGGCAAGGGTTACTACGACAGGTTCCTCGCCAAGCACCCGCATTCCTACAAGGCAGGCATCGCCACGCCCGCACAGATTTCGAAAGAGCCCCTTGAGCAGAAGGACACCGACGTCCAAATGAACGTCGTCATTCCTTGCAGGGAAAAATACTGATAAACAAAACGGAGACCCCCATGAGTTTCAACGAAGACGACAACCGTCGCGATCAGCGCAGACCAAACAACGATCGCATGCGCCGTTTCGGTCGCGATGACCGCCCCAGATTCGGCGAGAAAAAATTCAAACAAGAAAACGTCGTGGCTGCTATCGGCGATGCCGATGCCGCGCCGCAAGTAGCCGTCGGTGGAATCAAGGAAGTCGAAAGCCTCCTCACCAACGACCCCATGCGCGTCCACCGCATTCTCTTTATGCACCAGTCCGGCAACCCCAAGCTGTACAACTTGCAAAAGCTTGCCAAGCGTGCGCATGTCCACGTGCAGCAGGTGGATTCCAAAATTCTCGACAGCTACGCCAGGCCAAACCAGGGAGTCGTCGCGCTGATTAACGAAAAGGCTCTCCTGCAGTGGGAAGACGTCCGCGAGGAATTTTTTAAGGCGAAAGAAAACGGCGAGAAGAAACTCATTGCCGTGGCCACAAACATCGAAGATCCGCGGAACCTTGGGGCGTGCATCCGCAGTTCGTTGGCCCTTGGCGTGGACATTCTGCTCATGCCGGCAAAAGGCATGTGCGGCATCACCCCAAGTGTTGCGCGGACCAGCGCGGGAGCGCTAGACAAGATGCGCATCTGCCGTCCGAACAACCTGGAAGCCGCCATCGGCGAGCTCAAGCTTGCGGGCTATCAGATTCTGGGTCTTGATGCCGACACCGAGACAAGCCTCGCCGGGTACGAATTCGCAGACCAGGTTGTGCTTGCCGTTGGCGGCGAAGACGTCGGCCTGCCCCCGTTCATCCGGAAGCAGTGCAACGACATCCTCCGCATTCCAATGAAACCCGAAGCGCATTCCTACAACGCATCCGTTGCTCTTTCCCTCGGACTTTACGAATACGCCAGGACACGCATCAAGTAGTCGCCGTTTCAAAAAACGCATATAAAATAAGCCGCCCCAAGGGCGGCCTATTTCATACACACTTATGCAGCCAGAGAACTAGCGGTTATTCAGGTAATCTAGCACCTTCTGCGTCAAGTCGTTTTCCTTTTTCCAGAACAGCACGGAACCGGTTGCACGGTCCACGACCATGTCGTAGCCTTCCTGCAGGGCAATCTCGTTCACCGCCTTACGAATCAGCTGGATAATGGGGCCGCTAATCTTCTCGTTTTCAGAAATCAGTTCCCCGTTACGGCCATACACGCGATCGATGAAGTTCTTGAGCTCCGTGTCCTTTTTCTTGTAGTCGGCTTCGAGTTCACGGCGCTTTTCGTCCGAAAGCATCAGAAGCTGCTTGTCAATCTTTTCCTTGATGGCGGCGAGTTCCTTTTGCAGGAGGTTCGCCTGCTGTTCCCACTTAGCCACCTGGCGGTCATACTCTTCCTGAGCTTTCTTCGTGCCCTTATAGCCGTCAAAGATAAGCTTGGAATCGACATGTGCCACGCGAAGGCCATCATCAGCCATACCCGCAGTAGCAAGTGCAAACACCAAAAGAAGAATTAAGCGACGAATCATCATGCGCCTCCTTTAGAATCCCTGGCCAATCACGAAGTTGAACTCCATGTCGCCCACGTTGGTACGCTGCAGACCGCTATAGGTTTCACCCACATCCAGAGGCCATGCAAAGTCAAATCCGATAATGCCGAGCATCGGCACAACTACGCGGAAGCCGAAACCAATATCCTTCTTGAGACTGGTCGGGTCCCATTCTTCCAGCGGGCTACGAGAAGGCTTGGGAACCTTGGTGCTCGGATCGTAACGGTCGCCGAACACGTTACCCGCATCGAAGAAGAACGGCAACAGGTAGAATGTCTGCGGCACGAGACCGAGTTGCAATTCAGCACCAACGTATTGGTAACTACGGCCCAGACGACGGTAGCCGATAGAGCCCGAGCTATAACCGCGCATCATGCCTTCGTAGGCGAGCACGCCGCCCATGGTATAGAGCGTACGGTATTGCAGCTGGTCACCGAAGATCACACCATACTCGTTCGTGAGTGCAATCGCGAGCCTGTCGCGGAACAGCGGGAACCACCACTTCACCGTGAGTTCCGTCTTCACGAAATTGAAATCACTATACAGCACATCGTCAGCCCATTGGACATCCAGAACATAGCGCGAGCCATCCGTCGGGAACTGAGGCAGGTTCTTATCGTCACGCACCAGGCGGAAGTTCAACGCAGATTCGACACCCGTGTACACCACGTAGCTGTCCTCGATGTTCGGGCCCTGCTTGTTCATGAGCCAGCTGTAACCGATCTGCCCGTAGAAGTAGTCATCGGGCCACTTGAGGCGCTTACCCACATACACGTTGCCACCGTAACGGGTGACGTTCGGGTCGTAATCCTGGTGCCACCACGAGTAGCTGAGACCTCCACCCACGGTAATCGGCTTGTCCATGAACCACGGTTCCTGGAAATTGATAGCGGCGCTCTTCTTGTCGACACCATACTCGAGGTTCAACGAAGCCGCCTGACCATTACCCATACAGCAGTTCGGGATAGAAACACTGGCCGTACCCACAAGGCCGTCGCTTTCGCTATAGGACACACCCAAGCTGAACTGGCCCGTACCGGCTTCCTTCTCCTGCACAACAAAGTCGAGGTCGACTTCCTGCTCGCCGACAACCTTGATGTCCGGCGTGACCATGTCGAAGAAGTTCAGTTGCATGATTTCGCGGAAACTACGTTCCAAGGCCGACTGGCGGTACGTATCGCCCGGATACAGGCGAACTTCGCGGCGGATGACCTTTTCGTTCGTTCTCGTGTTGCCGTGGATATGCACCTTGTGAATCTGTGCCGGGAGCCCTTCCACCATGTGGTAAGTCAGGTTGACCGTCGAATCGTTTTCGAAGGTACGTTCTTCGGTAAACTGGGCGAACAGGTAACCGTCTTCGCGATAAGAATCGAGCAAGGCTTTCTTGGACGCTTCGTAAACATAGTAGTCGAACACCTCGCCACTATCCAGACGATAGGCATAGTTCAAGATGTTGTCGTTCAGGACCTCGTTACCGGTGAAATGGAGGGAGCCCATGTAGTAGCGGCGGCCTTCAATCATATTGATATGGATGATGATGGCACTGGAAGTCTTGATGTTGTCATACTTGTTCAAAGTGGAGAACAAGTCTTCCATCTGGTAGCGAACAATCAACTTCTCTTCGTAGACGCCGCGCTTCTTAATGGCCAAGAGGGAATCAATCTTCGGATTGTTCCACTTGAGGTCGGCCGTAATTTCGAGCCATTCCTTACGAGCGCTCTCATAACGGATAATGTCGTTGAGCATCTTGAGAGCTTCTTCTTCGTCCTTGACCTGCTTTACCTGACGGCTCACCCAGGGTTCCGTGCTCTTGTGGAACTTGCGATAGTAATGCGTGACCTGCATGGTCGGTTTGCCCGCCATCTTGTAGAGCGGCGAAGAAGGTTCGGCCAAGGCCGCATTCAGTTGGTCGTACATGGTCGCCAGACGATTGCCAACGGGGACCATACGTCCCAGATAGAACAAGCAGCTGGAATCCGGGAGGTACTCGGCCCTATAATCGGTCAACTCGGCATCCAGGTAACCAAAATGGCGGATAGCGTTCAACACTGTATCGCGATCGGCCTCAAAGACAATCTGCTTGAACTCGCCACCGCCCCACCACTGGTCTTGTTTGGTGAGCATGTGTTCCTTGATGTCCTCGGCCGGCACATGTTCGTTGCCCTGGATGTCGAACTGGGTCACCTTGACCTTGCCGCCTTCGCGGACAATGAAGGTCACCTCGTTCTTATTGTCATCGGTCGGGGTCTCACGATAGCCGACTTCGGCCAGCAGATAGCCCTCGGAATGGAAATAGTCAAGCAAAGCCTGGCGGTCACGTTCCAGCTGGCTCTTACTGTACACCTGGCCCGGAATAATGCGCAATTTCAGACGCAGGTCTTCTTCGGAAATCTCGTCACAGCCGTCAAAATAAGCCGTGTCCAAAGCAGGAAGCTCCTTAATCTTGAAGATGACATCCACATCCGTGCCATCATCCACATAGTCAATCCATGCCGTGACGTCGTCAAAAAGTCCTGAATTATAAAGGTTGGCCACCGAGGACTGGATCTTCTCGGACAGCGCCGCAGGGGAATATGTCTGTCCGTCACGGATGCCGATACGGCTCAACACAGAACGTTCGTCCATGTTCTCTGTACCATCCACCATAACCTTGCGGACCTTATTTTCCGCCATAAAGCTATCAGACACTTCCAAAAGTTGTGCTCGGGTCACAGACACAATGGCCAGTATCAAAAAAATCAATCGTAAGCGCAGAATAAACCTACCTATAGATACAGAAAAAAATCCAAAATACCGCCCAAAAATACAAAAAATAAACCAACCCAACCCACCCCGCAGATTATAAAAGCACGATACATCCTATGAATCCATTTTTACACGCCATGTAAAACGGCTCATGTGCCGTCTTTTGCAAAAAAAAGAAAAACATCCTTTTCACACTCTTTGATTTTCCGAAATAATCCTATATTCATAGGCGCAAAATTCAACTAAAGGAACCCCTATGCGTTCAACCGCCTGGAATGACGAAGAAAACAAGGTCCTGCCCGAGATGGCGCTCGACTTTATGCCCGAAGAAAAACTGCGCGACCTGCAGTTGCAGCGTATGCGCGCCACTGTAAAGCTCGCCTACGAGAAAGTTCCGCTCTTCCGTGAGCGCATGGACGAGAAGGGACTCAAGCCCGACGATATCAAGAGTCTCAAGGACGTTGCCAAGCTCCCCTTCACCATGAAGAAGGACTTGCGCGACACCTACCCGTATGGCCTGTTCGCCGTCGACCTGAGCGAAGTCGTGCGCCTGCACGCAAGTTCGGGCACCACCGGCAAGCCCATCGTGGTCGGCTACACCAAGGAAGACATGGACGTGTGGGCCCAGGTCGTGAAGCGCGGTCTCCTCGCTTGCGGCTTCCGCAGCACCGACATCGTGCAGAACTTCTACGGCTACGGCCTGTTCACCGGCGGTCTCGGCATCCACGGCGGTTTCGAAGCCCTCGGTGCGACCGTCATTCCTATCAGCGGCGGCAATACCGAACGCCAGGTGATGCTCATGAAGGATTTCGGCGTCACTGCGGTGGGTGGAACGCCGAGTTACTTTGTCCGCATCATCGACGTTGCCGAAAAGATGGGCATCGACATCCGTGACTTGAAAGTCAAGCGCGGCATCTTCGGGGCAGAACCCTGGAGCGACGGCATGCGCGACTACATCGAAGAAAAGACCGGCATCAAGGCCTACGACATTTACGGCCTTTCCGAAATCGTGGGCCCGGGCGTGGGCTGCGAATGCGAGTGCCGCGACGGTATCCATATCTTCGAAGACCATTTCTACCCCGAAATTGTGGACCCGGAAACTCTTGAACCGCTGCCGGACGGCGAAGAGGGCGAACTCGTGCTTTCTACGCTCAGCAAGAAGGCCATGCCCATCATCCGCTACCGCACCCGCGACATTACTGCCATCGAGAAGACCAAGTGCAAGTGCGGCCGTACCATCCGCCGCATCCGCCGCATTGGCCGCCGTAGCGACGATATGATTATCATGCGCGGCGTGAACGTGTTCCCGAGCCAGATCGAGACGGCCCTCCTCCGTGCGGAGAAGGCATTGCCGCACTACCAGATCGTGCTCGACACCAAGAACAACATGGACACGCTCGAAGTCAAGGTGGAAGTTTCCCGCGACATGGTAAGCGACTCCATGAGCGCTATGGAACAGCTGAACAAGAAGTTCAAGCACTCCATCGAGCAGATTCTCGGCATTTCCGTCATTGTCACGCTGTGCGAACCCGATTCGCTGCCGCGTAGCGAAGGCAAGGCCAAGAGAGTTGTCGACAACAGGAAGAAGATGTAAAAGAGGTACGAGGTATGAGCTCGGCACTTCGTGCCTTTGAGCTATGAGCAAAAACAATTTAAACATTGTTTCTCAAAGCGAAGCGACCTCATTCCTCAAAGCTCCGAAGGAGCGACCTCACACCTCTAAAAGTTTTAAAACAGGAGAAAACACAATGAAAATCCCACAGGTTTCAGTTTTCGTATCCAACCGTCCGGGCCGTCTCCAGGCGGTATGCCGCTCGCTTGCCGACGCCGGCGTGAACCTCCTTTCGCTCACGCTCGCCGACTCGGGCGAATTCGGGCTTATCCGCCTTATCGTCAGTGACCCGGAAAAGGCCGTGGACGTGCTCGCCAAGGCCGGCCTCAGTGCCACCATCACCGACGTGGTCGCCTGCCCCGTGAACGCCGCCATCGGTGGCCTCGCCGAACTGCTCTCCACTGCAGTCGGAACCCAGCAGATTGACTACATGTACGCTTACCCCTCCACTCTGAACGGCCAGAACATCATGATTCTCCGCTTCCAGGACGTGGACAAGGCTATCGAAGCACTGAAGGCAACAAATTTCAAGGCTATCAGCAAGGAAGAATTGCTGGGATAACCACCCACGGCACCAAATTTCAAACGTCGGGCAAATGCCCGACATTTTTTTATACAAATTGTCCACAGAAAAAAAAATTTTCCTTTGTTCAAGAGATTGAAAAAAAGATATTTTTTGAAAAGAAACGAACAACATATTTTGTTTGGAGGTCCTATGAATATTCGCAAGCATTGGAAAAGCATTTTACTCTCTTCGACAGCACTTTTTTGGGCCAGTTGCGGCAGCGACAGCGAAAGTTCCACCGCACCACAAGTCCCCGAATCTAGTGCAGCGATCAGTTCATCCGAGACGGCGGAACCCGCATCGTCCGACGCGACCCCCAGTTCCAGCGAAATCGGAAGCAACATAGAAAGTTCCAGCGATGCCGTGCAATCCAGTTCCAGCGGCGAAACCGGGGCCTTCAAACTTGCAAGCGATCCAAATGTGACCTGCAAAATGACAGGTTCCTCTCCCACCGGTGCCTGCATAGAACTCACAAAAACAACATCGACCGGTTCATCCAGGCCTTCCCAGCAGGATCTAAAAGAGCAACTTGAAAACAACACGACCAAGACTCTAGAAGAACTCGAAGAAATCGAAGGCGAACTGGAAAACACTCCCGATTTCACGGAAGTCGCCCTTTACGGCGTTCAAATGCCCTCTTGCATGAGATACAATTTCCAGGAAACATTCGAGTGTTCCAACGGCAGCACCTACAACACTTTTGCCGACGATAGCGGCCCGCATGTTTTAAAAGACTCCACTATATACTCTCGCGAAGAATACAATCAAAAATTCTCCAGCAGCTCTAATGTCGCAGAAAGCAGTTCCAGCGCAGAGCCCATATCCAGCAGCAGCGCGGAACCGCCGTCCCCGCTTTGCACCAAGAATGATTTTGCCAACGCCGATGACTTGCGCGAGCAATTCAAAAGCGACAAGGCCGCAATCATCGACAGTGTAAAACAGACCGCCGACACAACGGCAAATGCTTGCCTAGATGCAATTCCGAGCCGAGAATCCATAGCCGCAATTAAGGGTCTGGTTGCCAGGCAACAGATCTGTGATGGCGACACTATCGTGAACCCGCGCTACCAGGCAAAACTCGATTCCAACGAAGCGTTCGTCAAAATGCAGAGCGAGAACTGCCTGAAGGAACCGGAATAAAGCACAAGCATCACGCACTCCCCTTCACAAAAAAACATATATTGGTGAGGAGGAGTGAGGTATGTCTAACAGGAATCTCTGCAAAAAATTTCTAGCCGGCCTGGCATTCGCCATCGCCGGTTTTTCTACCGCAAGCGCTACACCGCTATTCATCGGTTATTACCCCGACTGGGGAAAATGGCACAAGCCTGCCTACACGGTAGACAAGGTGCCGTACGAAAAGTTGACGCACGTACTGTGGAGCTTTATTACGCCAAATACGGACGGTTCACTCAAAGGCGACGCCGCGGAAGACCCAAGCGCTCTTGATTCCATGGTCACCCTCGCCCATGCTGTCGGTACAAAAGTCATCGTCTCGCTCGGCGGTGGCGGACAGAGTGAAAATTTTGTGCCCGTCGCATCGGACGACGCTCTCCGCGGAAAGTTTATCGAGCACCTCGTTCAATTTGTCGCCGACCACAACCTGGACGGCCTCGACATGGACTGGGAATGGGAATACAACCCCGTGCCCGAAGCCGACACCATCGCCTATAACAAATTGCTCACGGAACTCCGTGCAGCGCTCCCCGAAGGCAAGACCCTTTCTGCGGCGCTCCCCTGCTCACAGTATTATGGCAAGTGGTTCACGCCCGAAGTCCTCGTCGCAAATCTGGACTGGTTCGGGTTCATGACCTATGACATGACCGGCGACTGGGATGATAAAGCGATGTTCGATTCGCCGCTTTACCCGCACGAAGGCTACACCACATGGTCGTGGGAACAAACCCGCGACTACTGGAAAAAACGCGGTGTGCCCACCGAAAAGATGGTCTTTGGCATTCCCTCTTTCGGATTCCAATTTGAAGGCGCCACGGGCCCCGGCACCAATTTCACCAAGGGCACGGCAAAGCAAGTCCCGTACAAGGACATCGTCGCAAACACCGAATGGGAATACTTTTTTGACAGCGTCTCCGTCGAACCTTACGGCGTATCTTCAACCGGATACGTGACATTCGAGGACCCGCATTCTTCCGCCGTCAAAAGCCGTTGGGTCAAGGATAACGGCTACGCGGGCATCATGGTGTGGGAAGTCTCGCACGACTACATCGAAGGCACCGGCAACCCGATTCTCGACAGCATCGCCGTGGCTCTCCAAGACGATTCGACAACCGCCATACGGCCCATACGTAAAGCCCGCAGTACCGCCACCACCAAGAATTCCGTAAAGGTAGACGCCCTCGGGCACAGAATACGTGGCGAGCGACCGATTATTTTACTTGATATCGGAGGGAAAAGATGAACAAATGGTTTATCTCGGGAATCGCGCTTGCCACCCTGACCGCAGCAACATTTGCGAAAGACCGCTCCGTCGCGCTGAACAAGAGCATTGAATCACTTGAGCCCATGAAGGGTATCGTACTCTGGCCCGACCAGGCAGAAGAACAGAAGGACCTGCAAGGTTCCATTTCGCTCGAATTTTCGTACTGTCTCCCCTGCGCCGTTGTCAAAGGCAAATTCGACGACAAAATTGAATACGATTGGAGCAGTTTCGAAAAATTACTCGACGGAGTCAAGAGCCGCGGGCACCAGGCCATCGTGCGTTTCCGCATCGAGTATCCGGGAGAAGCCATCCAAAACGCTCCCAACTGCACCGAAAAAGTCGTAGGCGCCACAGCCGTCCCAAAATACATCAAGGAAATGGACGGCTACAATGAATCGAAGAACGACGTGGACGGAGACGGAGTCACCTATTATGCGAACTGGAACTTCGATGAGCTCAAGTGGTTCTACAAGCAGTTCTACACCGACTTCGCCGCAAAATACGACACCGACCCGCGCATTGCCTTCGTGCAGGTCGGCTTCGGGCACTGGGCAGAATACCACATCTTCGGCACAGACTTAACGGACTCGAATTTTGCAAGCAAGGATTACCAAAAAGAATTCCTGAAGCATGTCGACAAACAGTTTAAAGAAACACCTTGGAGCATTTCGATTGACGCCGCTGACGACGAATACACCCCCATCGTCGCAAGCAAGGATTTGATGAAGCTCCACTTCGGGCTTTTCGACGACTCCTTCATGCACGAGGAACACGACATCTCGCAGGGGGACGGCGACAACGAAAAGAACTGGCAGGCCATAGGTAAGGACCGTTGGAAAACAGCACCTGCTGGCGGTGAAATCAGCTACTACGAGGATAAAGACCAACACGAGTTCCTAAACCCGGCAGGCCTTTACGGCGTCACCTGGGAAAAGGCCGCCGAGAAGTACCACATGACATATGTCATCGGTAACGACGCACCCGAAGGCAAGTACGCCACCAAGGACCGCGTTTACGAGGCCAGTTCATACGCAGGCTACAAGTTCGAAGTCACTGGTTACACTGTAAACAAGGTATCTGCAGCCGTTCGCGTGAAAAACATCGGCATCGCCCCGTTGTACCACAACGCCTACGTGACCGTAAAGGGTGTGCGCAGCGAAAAATCACTCAAAGGGTTACTCCCCGACGAAGAAGCCACGTTCACCATTTCGGGAATAGAAATCGGTGACAAGGAATCGCCCGAAGTATCCATCACCAGCGACAAGCTTTTGAATGGCGCAACCATTCCCTACAAAGCAAGCCTAGATGGAAGAGAAAAGCCCATCGAAGGAACCGTAGATGAAAAAGGGAACACCGCCATCAAGAGTGCCCGTATAGGATACAGCAACAGCCAAAACCGCGCCAACATGACCGATATCAAGGGTCGCACGGACACGCACAAGGCCCGCGGTGCGTATTTTCCCACCTCGAAACAGTAAGAAAATTCCGTTGTACAAATTATCCACGGAAAAAAAGCAACTCTCGTTCATAGGGCTAGAAAAAGAAATATTTTGAAAGCATAACAAATCAAGATATTCCGTTTGGAGGCCGCCATGAACATTCGCAAGCATTGGAAAAAAATTCTGCTTTCTTCGACAGCGTTCTTTTGGGCAAGTTGCGGCGGAGACAGCGAAGATCCCATTTACGTTACAAGCGATCCGAACAACGCATCAAGCACCAACCCCACAATCAATCCCGACGACCTCGACGGAATCAAGACCGACACCCTTTACGGAATCAGGCCCGTCTATAACACCGACTCCGGAGCCATTTCAAGTTCAGACGCATGCGCAGACTGTAACGCCCCCGCAAGCAGTTCCAGCGAAGGAACCCAATATAAACTCGCCAGCGACCCGACTGTGACATGTACCAAAGGCAATCTTCAACCAGGCGACGAATGCCTTTTGTACAGTACAGAATCTGAATCCAGCACAGAATCTGATTCCAGCACAAAACAATCTAGACAAGAAAACGCCGACAACTTACAAAATTTGTTAATAAATAACAAGACACGCACTCTGGAAGAACTCAGCGCAATCGAAGACTCCTTGGAAAAAATATCCCCATTTTTGGAAGAACCTCTCTACGGGGTTCCAGAGATACCACGTAGAGCATGTATAAGAGTTGAAATGCAAACCCCGTTTGAATGTTCTAACGGGCAGAAATACATCACCCACGATAAAACCGAAGCTTACTATTGGTTAGAACATCGTTCGCTCCGTCAAAATGACTACATACAAGTCAATGGTTTGCTCTATTCTTTAGACGAATATAAAGAAAATTTCGTCAGCAGTTCCAGCAGAGCACCAGAATCCAGCAGTGAAGCGGTGTCCAGCAGCGAACCAGAATCCAGCAACGAACCGGAGTCCAGCAGCAGCGTGGAACCGCCATCACCGCTTTGCACAAAAGATGGCTTTTACATCAACAGCCAAGTAAGGCGCACTTATTACGACAACAAAGAAGCCATCATCGACAGCGTCAAGACGACATTGAACGAAGAGGAACTCGAAGCGAAAAAAGCCTGTCTAGATAGCGTCCGCACAAAAGAAATAGACTTCATCGGGGTCGTCGCCACAAAACAAATATGCGACGGGGACACCATCGTGAACCCGCGCTATCAGGCAAAACTCGACTCAAACAAAGCATACGTCCAACAACAAATTGACGAATGCTCGAGCAACTAAAAATATTTAGCAGTGTACCAACGTACCGAGGTCGCCTTCGATAGCCGCACGCGTGAGGTTGCCCTTTTCCATCTTGAACACGAAGATGGGCATGTTGTTTTCCATGCAGAGCGCAACGGCCGCGGTGTCCATGACCTTGAGGCCGCGGGAAATGACTTCCTGGTAGCTGATGTCGTCGAAACGGGTCGCTGTCGGGTCCTTGACCGGATCGGCCGTGTAGATGCCGTCCACCTTGGTGGCCTTCATGATCACGTCGCATTCGCTTTCGATGGCACGGAGAGCGGCACAGCTATCCGTCGTAAAGAACGGGTTGCCCGTACCGGCGGAGAAGATAACCACGGAACCAGCGGAAAGGAGCTTCAAGGCCTTGCGGCGGTCGAAGAATTCGCAGACCGGTTCCATGCGGATGGCGGACATCACTACGGAGTCGACTCCCTGCTTGTCGAGAGCGTCCTGCATGGCAAGGCCGTTCATCACGGTGCCGAGCATGCCCATGGCATCGCCCTGGGCGCGGTTCATGCCGCCTGCAGAAGCGGAAATGCCGCGGACGAGGTTGCCGCCGCCAATCACGAGCGCGACCTGCACGCCCTGCTTGACGATGGAGGCTATTTCAGATGCCATGTCGGAGAGAATCTGGTTGTCGATACCGTGGCCCTTTTCGCCTGCGAGGGCTTCGCCACTGAGTTTCAAGAGAATGCGTTTGAATTTGGACATAAGAAGTGGTTCGTGATTAGTGGTTAGTAGTCAGGGTGCGTTCCGCACCATCTATTTTCTTGAATCTAATTTAGAAAAGTTGCGAAATGTGTCAAAATTGGGAGTTAAATAAAACAAGCCAATGCACGATGGAATGTTTTTTTCGAAAAAAACAGTATATAATTATAAATGGATGGTTCGATTTTGGAGCGCTTTATGAAAAATTGCCTTTTGCACCTCAGTCTTGCACTGATATCGCTTCCAACGATGCTTTTTGCAGACATCGTATATCAAGGAAAGCGTGTCCAAGAATGGCCCGCCGAGGCAATGCCCACGTTCGACAATTCTCGCGGTGCCCAGACTCACGCCCTCATGAAAACAACGGCTACGCAAACAAAAAGCCACTACGCCGCACCCAAGGGAAAATTCTACAGTCTGACATTGCTCGTCGATTTTTCAGACAAAGTAGCTCCAGTTTCTACAAGCGACATTGAAGACTGGCTCAACAAGGAAGGTTTCAACAAGGACGGCTGCAACGGTTCCGTGCGCGATTACTACCTCGACGTTTCCAACGGGCAGCTGGACATCGTAAACGAAGTTTATGGATGGTACCGTGCAAAGCATCCCAAGTCCTGGTACGAAAGCACCGACAGGTTCGAGGGAGGCAACAAGTACAAGGGCTCCGACATCCTCATGCAGGAGGTTTTCGACTACTTCGATCCGCAAGTGGACTTTTCACGCTACGACAACGACAAGGACGGAACGACCGAAGCCATTAACATCGTTTATGCCGGCGCCGGACAGGAATGGGGGCAGGGCTTGTGGCCCCATTCGGGATGGTCCAGCGAAAAACGCGACGGAGTCCGCCTCACGCACCATCAGATGACGGATATGCCCGGCAAGTTCTCGATATATGTTTTTGTTCACGAAAGCGGGCACATGATTTTTGGCTGGCCGGACCTCTACTGGTACGGCGACTACTGCACCATGGGCAATCGCGCAAGCGATAACAACCCCGTTGCAATCAATGACTTTTACCGAGCAGACCAGGGATGGATTCCATTTGTCGATATAACAAGCGAAGATGTGAGCAGAGAAACCACCAAACCCGGTGAAGTCTGTTACCGCTACAAGAACCCAGCAAGGCCTGACAAAGAAGGACTGGTATGGTCGTACGTGCGCAACAGCGGTCGCAACAAAGTGCTTAAAGGCAGCGGCCTCCTAATGCAGCATTACGATTTCGCCTTCAAAGACGGCAACACCTCTGCAGACTCGCTCACCTTAAGGATCGTGCATGCCAATTCCGCCGGCAAGTCAAGCGACAAGGAGGCAAAGCAGTGGCCGGACCCCGGAAGCACCGCGAATACGTTCTTCAAAAGCGGCTCCTACTCCAATTTTTCTGACGACAGTTACCCCGCCATTCGCTGGTATGACGGCTCCAAAACGGGGCTCAAAATCACCGACATCGGAGTCCCCGGAGATTCGCTCACGTTCTGTATTGGCGGAAACTGCCCTGCAGAACTCGAATCGTCCAGCTCGTTAGCCGAATCTTCGTCAAGTTCGTCAAAACCAGAGTCTTCATCGTCCGTGAGTTCCAGCAGCAACCAGGAAAAACCCACTGCAATTACCAGGAACATCCAAAAAACAAGGCCTGGCAAACCCGGAAACATGATTTTTAACGCTTTAGGCAAACCTGTAGGGCAAAGAACCGAATTCGGAACCCTACCCAACCTACCCAAAGGGGTCTACCTGGAAATCGAGAAATAACGCCTAAAAAAGGAGTGACAAAGGGTCAAACTCCTTTTTCCAAGGGCAAAATCGTTTATTACAAAAAAGCGTCATTCTTCTTACTTCGTCATGACGTGGAAACGACTGGAAGTGGCAGTTGGGCGGCTTTTTGAAAAATTTCTATCTTATACCCCAACAAATTAAACACTAACAGTTAAGGATATAATGAGTCTTAAAATCGTTGTGCTTGCCAAGCAAGTACCTGACACACGAAACGTAGGGCCCGACGCCATGACGCCGCAGGGCACTATCAATCGTGCCGCATTGCCCGCGGTCTTCAACCCCGAAGACCTGAACGCCCTGGAGCAAGCCCTTCGCCTGAAGGACCAGTTCCCCGGTTCCACCATTACCGTGCTGACGATGGGCCTCCCGAAGTCTGCCGAAGTTATCCGCGAAGCTCTGTACCGCGGTGCCGACTGCGGTTACGTGATTACGGACCGTTCCCTCGGTGGCGCCGACACGCTCGCTACAAGCTACACGCTCGCCCAGGCCGTCAAGAAGGTCGGCGACTATGACATTATCCTCGGTGGCCGCCAGGCTATCGACGGCGACACCGCACAGGTCGGTCCGCAGATTGCAGAAAAGCTCGGCCTTACCCAGGTGACTTACGCCGAAGAAATTCTGAGCCTCGACGAGAAGGCACGCAAGGTTGTGATCCGCCGCCATATCGACGGTGGTGTGGAAACGGTGGAAGCACCGCTCCCGCTGGTCGTGACCGTGAACGGCAGTGCCGCTCCGTGCCGCCCGCGCAACGCGAAGCGCATCATGAAGTACAAGAACGCGACCGCCGTCGCCGAACGCACTCCGGAAGCCGCCGAAAAGTACGCCGCCCTCATCGCGAAGAAGCCCTACCTCGACATCCCGCAGTGGGGTGCCGCGGATATCGACGCCGACCCGACGCAGATCGGTAAGGCCGGTTCTCCGACGAACGTGAAGGCTGTCAAGAACATCGTGTTCAAGGCGAAGGAAAGCCGCACGCTTACCGCGAGCGACGCCGACGTTGAAGGACTTATCAAGGAACTTTTAGACGAGAAGATTATTGGCTAGCCTATGAATAACGTATTTGTATATTGCGAAATTGAGGGCACGACCGTCGTTGACGTTTCCCTCGAACTTTTGTCCAAGGGTCGCAAGCTGGCCAACACGCTCGGCGTTCAGCTCGAGTGCATCTGCGCCGGCAAGGGCCTCGATGGCATTGAAAAGCAGGTTTTCCCCTACGGTGTGGACAAGGTTCATGTGTTCGACGCCGAAGGCCTGTTCCCCTACACAACCAACCCGCATGCAGCCCTCGTGGTGAACCTCTTCAAGGAAGAGCAGCCGCAGATTTGCTTGCTCGGTGCAACGGTGATTGGCCGTGACCTCGGCCCGCGCATTTCTAGCGCCATGCACAGCGGCCTTACCGCTGACTGTACCGAACTCGAAATCGACAGTTTCGAAATGAGCATCGGTGGCGTGAAGAAGTTCTACGAAAACCAGCTCTGCCAGATTCGCCCGGCATTCGGCGGCAACATCGTCGCTACCATCGTGAACCCGGAACACCGTCCGCAGATGGCTACCGTGCGCGAAGGCGTGATGAAGAAGGAAATCGTGGACCCGAACTACAAGGGCGAAGTCATCAAGCACGACGTGGCCAAGTACGTGCCGGAAACGGAATACGTGGTCAAGGTGCTCGAACGCCATGTGGAAAAGGCCAAGCACAACCTCAAGGGCGCCCCGATCGTGGTCGCCGGTGGTTACGGCATGGGCTCCAAGGAAAACTTCGACATGCTGTTTGAACTTGCCAAGGAACTCCACGCCGAAGTCGGTGCAAGCCGCGCCGCCGTGGATGCGGGCTTTGTCGATCATGACCGCCAGATCGGCCAGACCGGCGTGACTGTCCGCCCGAAGGTCTACATTGCTTTCGGTATTTCCGGCCAGATCCAGCACCTCGCTGGCATGCAGGATTCAGGTATCATCATCTCCGTGAACTCCGACCCCGAAGCTCCGATCAACGCTATCGCTGATTACGTGATCAACGGCACCGTCGAAGAAGTCCTCCCGAAGATGATCAAGTATTACAAGGCAAACAATAAGTAGGCGATATGGCGAATTTTTATACAGATCATCCCGAGATTAAATTCAACCTCGAAAGCAATTCCCTGATGCCGCGCATTGTCGAGCTCAAGGAAAAGGGCTATGCCGACAAGGACGCTTTCGACTACGCGCCGGAAGATTTTGCCGACGCGATGGACAACTACAACCGCGTGCTCGAAGTCGCTGGCGACATCACCGCGAACACCGTCTTCCCGAACTCCGAAGAAGTGGACGCCGAAGGCCCGCACTGCGAAAACGGCCGCGTACGTTACGCATCCAAGACCTACGAAAACCTCGAAGCCACCCGCAAGGCTGGCCTCAACGGTGTCACGATGCCGCGCCGCTTTGGCGGACTGAACTTCCCGATTACCGCCTACACGGCCATCAACGAAATGATCGCCTCTGCAGACGCCGGTTTCGAGAACATCTGGTCCTTGCAGGACTGCATCGAGACGCTCTATGAATTCGGCGACGAGGACCAGCGTTCCCGCTTCATCCCGCGCATCTGCGCCGGCGAAACGATGTCGATGGACCTGACCGAACCCGATGCCGGTTCCGACCTGCAGCGCGTGATGCTCAAGGCCACCTACAGCGAAGAAGACAAGTGCTGGTACCTGAACGGCGTGAAGCGCTTCATCACG
>Ga0129306_1000516_pt1 | contig 59882 bp, 45 predicted proteins | sample P827metagenome_FD_94438 | JGI IMG/M metagenome (GOLD analysis project Ga0129306, IMG submission 94438) | Capybara group fecal microbial communities from Wisconsin, USA - P827 metagenome | ecosystem: Host-associated > Mammals > Digestive system > Large intestine > Fecal | place: USA: Wisconsin... | reverse complement strand
CTTTGTCATGTTAAACGTTAACGTTTACCAATCCAAAACTTACTGTTAGGTTTTGTTTCGTTCAGTTCCGAAAATTATTTAAAAGAATTTTCGGGGTTGTCATCATTATTCTGTTGTTAAAGTTCAAGTTTTATATTCCCTCAAGGGGGAATATAAAAGCTCTCGCGTTTATGTCCTTCGTGTATGTCTCGTTTAGCGACAGCTTTTATATAGTACTACTATGATTTATCAAAGTCAATATCAAAATTATATTTTTTTTATTAAATTTTACACCTATACCGGATAGTCAGGTTTTAACACTGGATTTGCACCCTCTAAAGCCCTCGCTTTCTCGGCTTCTATCTGATGTTCTCTAATAACTTCTTTCTTTAATTCATTATATCTGACTTTGCATCTATTAGCTCCCGGAGTATCAATTCCCTGCTCAATCCGTTCTTTAATAGTATCATCACTCATACTTTGAAAAATCTTTTGATCTTCATTAGCAGCAACCAGGAAGGTTCCATTCTCCACCATCTTATTAACAGCCTCAGGTCCCCAGTATCCAGCCTCGGGATTCTTTTGATATTTTGAATAGTCATTGTAGACACTTTGAAGCACAGGCTTCGTCACACTTCTAAAGCTTGGCTGACTTGCCATCCTTCTGCTAAACTCTATTGCAAATGCATTATTAGGTAAGGACCCATTTCGCTTAATGATTTCCGCAGTCACTGTATCAGCCAGCGCATTTGTGATTCTTCTCTCCAGCTGTTCTCTCTCCTTAGGAGGAGTCTTTGAATCTGCAAGCTTACCCATAACCTCTGCATCTGTCAGAATATCCTTGAGGGCCTTCTGACGTTCCTTAAGTTTCATTGCACTTTCATTTTTTCCATCAACACCTGCCATATGTAAATCCTCCATTTGAATCCCCCATTATTTACACCTAATTATACCAAATAAAGAGCAACAAAAGTGCCCTAAAATATGATATTATTATAATAGTTTCAAAATTTTTTTATGGGGTAAATAAATATGAAAACTAACGAACTAATAAGTTACATTAATGAGGGTAATCTTGGGGATAAACTGCTTGATATTTATATGGATAAAAGCAAGATTCTATATCAGAAAGAAAGATATATTCAGGCGATAAAAATCTTTGTAGATTTATATGGCGAAGCTGAAGTAAATATCATCAGCGCACCTGGTCGTACTGAGGTTTGCGGAAATCATACCGACCATCAACACGGTCAGGTCCTTGCAGCTTCTATTAATGATGATGCAATAGCTGTTGTATCTAAGAATGATTCCGGAGTAGTTAATATTAAATCTGAAGGATATGACATGATTTCATTTTCTTTGGATGACATTGAAAAGAAGGACGAGGAAGAAGGAACAACTCTCGCACTTATTAAGGGTGTTCTTAAAGGCTGTCAGGATAGAGGCTTTAATATAGGAAGCTTCAATGCATACATTACTAGCGACGTACTTGGCGGTTCAGGTCTTTCCTCTTCGGCCGCATTTGAAACCGTGATCGGTAATATCATTTCCGGTCTCTACAATGATATGAAGATAGATGCAGTTACCATAGCAATCATTGGCCAGTTCGCTGAGAATAAATACTTCGGAAAACCATGTGGACTTATGGACCAGATGGCATGTTCTGTCGGAAGTCTTTGCCATATCGATTTTAAGGATCCAAGCGATCCTGTAATAGAAAGAATTGAGCTAGATATGGATGCAGTTGGTTACAGCCTTTGCATCACAGATACGAAAGGCAGCCACGCTGATCTGACACCTGACTACGCTGCTGTACCAAGTGAAATGAAATCTGTAGCCGCTCATTTCGGAAAAGAAGTTCTTATAGAAGTTCCTGAAGAAGAAGTTGTTGCTGCTATTCCGGAACTACGTGAAAAGCTGGGAGACAGAGCTGTGCTCCGAGCTCTCCACTTCTATGAGGAAAACCACCGAGTTGTTAATGAGGCTACTGCTCTTCAGAGCAATGACTTTAATACATTCCTAAAGAACGTAAAGGCATCTGGTGATTCTTCATTCAAGTTCCTTCAGAACGTTTATACAAATCGCGATATAGAGCATCAGAATGTTTCCGTGGCTCTTTGCATCAGCGAAAATGTCCTCGGTGAAGATGGCGGTGTCTCAAGAGTTCACGGCGGTGGATTTGCTGGAACCATTCAGGCATTTGTTAAAAATGAAAAAGTTGAAGAATATAAAAATGCTCTGGACGCAGTATTCGGAGACGGCGCATGCGTAGTTTTAAAAATAAGAAAATATGGTGGAATCCTGGTTATTTAAATGATTCCTTGTCTTATATTATGTAAACTAAGGAGATGACTATGAAAGATATATGCACTTTAATATTTGAACTGGTTTCATATGGTAAAAATAAAGGATTAATAGATACAGCTGACGAGGTATATACAACTAATAAGCTTTTAGAACTATTCCAGATTGATGAATATAAATTAGATAATTCTTCTGACACACAGAATGTCAACCAGCAGGATGACAATGATCAGAACACAAGAGAACTGCATTTTATCCTGGAAGACATGATAGACTACGCCATAGAAAATGGCATTATGGAAAATGATACTATTACATACCGTGATCTGTTCGATACAAAGATCATGGGACTCATCACTCCTCCACCTTCAGTTGTTCGCGCTAAGTTTAATGAACTATTAAATGGTGACAGCGGTTCGAATTCTGCTGACGCCAAAAAGGCTACTGAGTTTTATTATGATTTCAGTAAGGCCACAAACTACATCCGTGCTGATAGAATCGCGAAGGATGAGAAGTGGATTACATCTACTGAGTTTGGTGATCTGGATATCACAATCAATCTTTCGAAACCTGAGAAAGATCCTCGTGATATTGCCGCAGCCGGTAAGGCTAAAAAATCAGGTTACCCTGCATGTCTGCTGTGTATGGAAAATGAAGGCTATGCCGGACACTTTTCACATCCAGCCAGACAAAACCATAGGATCATTCCAATAACTTTGGATGGCGAGGAATACTTCCTGCAATACAGCCCATATGTTTATTACAATGAGCATTGCATTATATTTAATAAGAAGCACATTCCAATGAAGATAAATAAATCTACAATGAAGAAGCTTCTTTCCTTTGTAGAGATGTTCCCGCACTATACTGCCGGGTCAAATGCCGACCTTCCAATCGTAGGCGGTTCCATCCTCTCCCATGATCATTTCCAGGGAGGCGGATACGAATTCCCAATGGTAAGAGCTCCTTACGAAAAGGAATTCTCAGTAAACGGATATGACGATGTAAAAGCAGGAATAATCAAATGGCCAATGTCAACCATAAGACTTCAGGGAGATGACATTAATCGAATTGTGGAACTGGCAGACCACATACTTGGAAGCTGGAGAAAATACACCGATAAGGATGCATTTATCTTTGCTGAAACTGGTGGTGAGCCTCACAATACTATCACTCCTATCGCGCGAAAAAGACAGGCAGGAAATCCTAACAACAAGTTCGATGCATCGAAAGATGTATTTGAGCTGGATCTGGTACTTAGGAACAATATAACAACGAATGAGAACCCTCTTGGTGTTTATCATCCACATGCCGAGTATCACCACATAAAGAAAGAAAACATAGGACTGATAGAAGTTATGGGACTTGCAGTTCTTCCAGCAAGACTGAAAAAGGAAATGGCATCTCTTCAGGAAGCTATTCTGAATGAAACAAATCTTTATTCAGATGAGAGCCTTGTAAGCCACATTGAATGGGCTATGAACCTTCTTCCAAAATATGGTTACGAAGTAAAGACAGATAACAGCACTACTGCTATCGTCACAAAGCTTCCTGAGGGAAGTAAGGAAGAAATAGCTGTCAGTTTACATAATATCATAGAGGATGAGATAGGATTTGTCTTTGCAGGAGTTCTCGAAGATGCGGGAGTTTATAAGAGGACTACTGAAGGCGAGCTTGCTTTTATGAGATTTGTCGATTCGCTTTAGTGCATAAAAAAATGTGGCAAAGTGCAAATTGCACTTTGTCACATTTTTGATTACTTAGAATTCATCTTATTTAATCAGATCAATCTAATCCACTAAGAATTGCAGCTCCTGTAATCGCTGAAATTATAAGGATAACAATCCAGATAATGATTGTGATCAAATAAATAAGCAGATATGACTTAGCAAAGTTTTTAACATTGATATTCTTAGTAGCACCAAATGCAAATACGAATAAAAGGATAATACTTACAAGTGGAATACATGTGAAGAGAAGTGAATATCCAACGTAACCCCATGGTGAAATTGGAGTAAACTCTTCAGGTACACCTGCAGGTGCCATCTGATTAATAACTGTAACACCCTGCTGTCCTGGCTGTGGCTGTCCATAAGCATTTGCCTGATATGGATTCTGCTGTGGGGCTGGCTGAGGAGTAGGCGCTGGAGCTGGTGCAGCAGCCTGTGGTGCAGGTGCTGGAACTGGCTCTGGTGCTGGTCCAGGTTCTGGTGTAGGCATTGGCGCAGGACCAACTGGAGCTACACTTTCATCAGATAAAATAGATGAACCTGTAACAGGAGCTGGTGTAACAACCTTGCCCTCTGGAACCTGTGGCTGATGCTGTCTCACCTCTGGTTCCTGAACACTTGAAAAGCCTTCAGTCTGAGGTGCATCTTCCATTGTTAATGGACCTGACATATCAGCTGTAAGAACAGTTGTATCTGCCTCTGCATCATCTGGTGCTTCAGCAATAGGAATATCCATCATAGGTGAAGTCTCAGCAGAACTAAGCTGTGGCTCAACTGGTGCAGCCTCTGGAACCTCAGGAGCTACTGGTACAGCTGCTGCTGATTCACTAGGTATCTCTTGTTTGAACGCTCTGAGATCTGCTCCACAATTAGGACAGAAGTCAGCGTTATCTGGTACATTAGTACCGCACATATTACAAAACATAAAACCCTCCCACTACTTGTCGAAACGACAAGTTTTTGAATAAAAAACTATTAATAATTATATTACCTTTGAACCACTTTTACAAGGTTTATAATCCTAAAGCGCGAGTCAATAAATACTACTCTTCGCCTTCCATACTTGCAAGCTTAGCAGCCTGATCTGCGGCTGTAAGCGCGTCTATAAACTCATCAAGGTCACCATTTAAGGTCTCATTTAATCTGTAAGATGTAAGCTTGATTCTGTGGTCTGTAACACGGCTCTGAGGGAAGTTATAAGTACGAACCTTCTCAGATCTGTCACCTGAACCAATCTGGCTACGTCTGGCAGCAGACTCAGCATCATGAGCCTTCTGCATCTCCAGGTCATACAGCTTAGTACGAAGCAAAGCAAATGCCTTAGCCTTGTTCTGAATCTGTGACTTTTCTGTCTGGCTGTAGATTACTATTCCTGTTGGATAGTGAGTAAGACGAACAGCTGAGTCAGTTGTATTTACGCACTGACCACCATTTCCGGAAGCACGCATAACGTCAATACGAATATCCTTCTCATTAATCTCAACGTCAACTTCTTCAGCCTCAGGCATAATAGCTACAGAAGCTGCAGATGTGTGAATACGTCCACCTGACTCAGTCTCAGGTACACGCTGAACTCTGTGCACTCCACTCTCATATTTAAGCTTTGAATAAGCCCCCTTACCCTTGATAAGGAAGTTAACATCTTTAATTCCACCAATACCAGTATCATCTATAGAAATAAGTTCTGTCTGCCATCTCTTCTTCTCTGCATAGTGCTGATACATACGATAAAGCTCTCCCGCAAAGAGTGCTGCCTCATCACCACCAACACCGGCTCTTATTTCGACAACAACGTTCTTATCGTCATTTGCATCCTTAGGAAGGAGGAGAATCTTCAGCTCCTGCTCGCATCTTTCTATCGCCTTCTTTGCTTCAGAAAGTTCTTCCTTAGCCAGCTCCTTCATCTCTTCATCAGACTCTTCATCCAGGATCATAAGGCTGTCCTCTTCATCCTGTTTAGCCTGCTTATATTCTTTATATTTTTCAACGATTGGAGTCAGGTCACTTTGCTCCTTCATCAGTTTTCTGAATCTAGCCTGATCATTTACTACATCAGGATCTGAAAGATCCTTCATGATCTGCTCCAACTTTTCAACTAACTCGTCTAACTTATCAAACATTTCTTTCTCCTTTCACAAGTGGCTTATCGCCTTCCAGAAACAACACGGTCCAACCCGCTCATATCTCTAAGTCTTGTTATATGTTCAAACCCTGCCTCTTTTAAAAGATCAGCAACGTCCATATATTGCTCGTATCCTATTTCAAAGACAATACTTCCCTCTTCTGTCAGGAAGTCATTTGCCTTGTCAATAACTCTTCTATAAAATGCAAGCCCATCCGGCGAACCATCCAGCGCAAGCCTTGGCTCATAATCCCTGACATCCTTCATCAGATTATTAATATCCTTTGACCTAATGTAAGGTGGATTGCAGAGTATCATATCGAACTTCTCAAGCGGATTTCCATTTCCATCCTCAAGAGCACTAAAAAGATCACTCTTTATAATAGAAATGTTATCGCCTGCATTTAGCTTTTCAGCATTTGTTCTCGCAAGAGAAATGGCATCGTCAGAAATATCCACCAATGTCACCTTATCATTGTAGCCTTTACGCTGTCTCAAGAGACTGTAGGAAATTCCAATACAACCCGAACCCGTGCACATATCCATAACCTTCATATTCCTGTCCAGAGAAAGCTCTATTGCATGCAGAACTAAGTTCTCGGTATCAAACCGCGGTATGAGGACATTTTCCTTACAATCAAATTCCCAATCCAGAAAATAAGTGAATCCGGTTATATACTGCAGAGGATAATGGGAAGCCCTCTTCTTGATAGCCTTCATATAACGCATGGCCGTAAAGTCATCCAGCTCATCACCCAACCTCGAATAAATACTGGCCAGATCCTCATCCAGATAAAGAGACATCAAATGCCTTGCTTCTGCTTTATTATTTTCGATAAATGCGTCCTGGAGGATTTTGCTTCCTCGTTCCAAAAGCGCACCTATAGTTTTTTCATCTTTGGTCATAGCTTTACCACTTTGCTATTTTTCGAAACTATCGTTCCTTACACATTCTACATATTCATGCCAGTCAATAACGCCTTCCACCGATTTGATAGCAACTTCAATCATATCGTCATCCGGCTCCTTAGTAGTGAGCTTCTGAACCCAGAGGCCTGGAGCACTAAGAATGTTGGAGCATGCATTTTGATGCTTTCCAGCATAACGTATAAACTCGTATGAAATGCCTGCTATCACGGGAATGAGTGCAACACGAGAAACCAGTCTCAGCCACATTACGTCCGTACGTACAAACATGAATACGAAAATACTAATAAACATTACTATAAACACAAAGCTTGTTCCACAACGTTTATGGAAACGTGAAGCCTTGCGAACATTTTCTACAGTCAGGTCCATTCCTGCTTCCATGCAATTAATGGACTTATGCTCCGCACCGTGATACATGAAGGTACGTTTAATATCCTCCATCTGTACGATGAGCGCAACATAACCAAGGAAGATGGCAAGCCTTAGAAGACCCTCTGCCAGATTAACAACAAAATCATTATCAATAACCTTATATAAGAAGTTCGCGAGAAATGCAGGCAGAAGCATAAATACTCCAATAGCAATAATAAGCGAAACGGCAAGAGTACCTACAAGATATGCGGTGTTGCTGCTATCCTTCTTTTCATCCTTGCCAGCTACTGTTTCCGCCTTAGTTTCTTCAGACTTGGTTTTTTCATTGGTAGCTTCCTCTTCTTCAAAATATTCAGAAGAATCCATCAAAGTCTTCATTCCAATATAAAGAGACTCTATGAAATTAACTACGCCACGAAGAATAGGAATACTAAAACCTTTATGCTTCTCACCAAAGGATTTATATTCCGTCACCTTAACTTCTATTTCATTATCCGGTTTTCTTACAGCCAATGCATAGGACTTAGGGCCTTTCATCATAACGCCCTCAAGAACTGCCTGACCACCAATATTTACACGTTTCATATCTCTTCCCAGTTATAATAACAGGTTATAAAAATAGGACAGCTCTGATTATCACCTTTTCAAAATCGCTACTTCTTAGCTATCTCAAAAAGGTGACAATCGGAACTGTCCTATTGTCACCTTATCTTAGTTTATCTAATTATCTGCCTGTACGCCATACTTCTTGTTGAACTTATCTATACGTCCACGAGCCTTGATAGCCTTCTGCTGACCTGTATAGAATGAATGGCACTTTGAGCAGATTTCAACGTGGATATCTTCTTTTGTTGAGCCTGTTACGAACTCATTTCCACAGTTGCATACAACCTTTGCCTGATAATAATCTGGATGTATTCCCTCTCTCATAGTATTTCTCCTTTTCTATGTAACGTATGTACAACACCATCTGGAACCCCAAGGGCCCAAACCTAGATTGCACACCAGCAACGCACCTATACTATCATAGAGATATTTATAAATCAAGTATTTTTTCCTATTTTACGCTTTGTACTATATCTCTTAAAAAACTAAACTATAAGACCAACCTTTTTCTTAACTTTTGAAAGAGTCTTATTTGAAATGTAAGTAGCGGTCTCAGCACCCTTCTTGTAACATTCCTCAAGATACTTCTTATCCTTAAGAAGTCTGTTAAACTCTTCTCTTACAGGAGTGAGAGCATCAACAACAACTGTTCCTACAGCCTTCTTGAAATCTCCATAGCCCTTACCTTCAAAATCCTTCTGTATCTGGTCATATGTCTCACCAGTAAATACAGAGTAGATAGTCATCAGGTTATTAATTCCATCCTTACCTTCTCTGAAGACAACCTCAGTCTCACTATCTGTAACAGCTCTCTTAAACTTAGCCATTATAACATCAGGATTATCGAGAATTGAAATGGTTGCATTTGGATTCTCATCAGACTTTGACATCTTCTTTGTAGGCTCCTGAAGTGACATGATCTTTGCACCCGCCTCAGGAATGTATGGTTCAGGCATACGGAATACCTCACCATAAAGATTGTTGAATCTATTTACGATTGTTCTTGTAAGCTCAATATGCTGCTTCTGATCAGCACCAGTTGGAACATAGTCCGGCTGATAAAGCAAAATGTCAGCTGCCATAAGAGCAGGATAATCAAAGAGGCCTGCATTTACATTGTCAGAATGCTGTGCTGACTTATCTTTGAACTGTGTCATCCTGGAAAGCTCACCAAACTGTGTGTAGCAGGAAAGAATCCATCCAAGCTCAGCATGTGTATGAACATGACTCTGAATAAAAGCAAGGCTTCTTTCAGGATCAATGCCACATGCAAGAAGAAGTGCAAATGCTTCCTTAGAATGTTTTCTAAGATCTGCTGGTTCCTGACGAACTGTAAGACTGTGCAAGTCCGCAATAAAATATGCGCAGTCATATTCATCCTGAAGCTTCTCCCAGTTTCTAACAGCTCCTATATAATTTCCAAGAGTGAAAGTTCCTGTTGGCTGAATACCGCTCAGCAGAACCTTCTTTCTCTCAGGTTTCTGTTCATTTGTTACGTTTGTTGAATCGCTCATTTGTTTTTCCTTCATAAATACTTTTTGGTTTAGCACCAAGTGGCATAATACCATTATTCACCAATATAATCAAGCTTGTCAGCCACTTTACTCTTCAATATAATCCATCATTTCCAGGAACATCCTGCCGTTGTGGTAAGGACATTTCCAAATGTCCTCCATAGGTTTTGTTTCTATTGGTGTACCATCCTTACGCACCTCTGAATACCACTCAGAACCAGGGCGCTTGTCTACTATACTCTTCTTTGTATACTCCCAAATAGAGATAGCTGCATTCTTATAATCCTCTTCAAACTTCTTATAATCTGAATAACCTTTATCTGATTCTGAAGCATTCTTTATTCTAGTGTATGCATTCATAAATCCAAGGATTGCCTCACATTGAACCCACCAGATGCGAGTTTCGAGAACCACACCATTTTCAGCCTCCGCTGGCATTCCATCTTCCTTAAACGCCTCTTTATAAATGCTTTCAGTAAGAACCGATGTGATATCAGACATATCATATTCTGATTTTTCATTTGAAGAACCATTTGTAGAGCCCGATATTATGTCAACCGTTCTGTCTATCAACCATGCAGACTCAATATCATGTCCATAGCTGTAAAGATCAATAAGCGAGTTGTAATCCTTATCAAAGAAAACAAGAAGTCTTCCTCTTTCAGCATCAAACATCTTCTCTCTGAAAATCTTAAGAGTCTCGATTATATTTCGCTTAACAAGCTTATCACCATCAACTCTGTAAAGCTCTGTATAAGCTTCCATTACATGAAGCAAAGTATTCATAGTGCGAGTTGCCATTACTCCATTCTCGGAAAGCTTCTCATTCGAAGCAACCTCAAACTCTCTTGTAAAAGCCTCAAGATAACCATCATTATCGCGGCATCTATCCTCTATAATATGATAAAGATCATAAGCACATTCCAATGCATCTTTATCCTTAGTCGCCTCATAATATGCGGCCAGAGCATAAATAGCAAACGCCTGGCAATAAGTATGCTTAGTTGTATCCGCAGGATGACCGTCGAAATTAACTGACCAATAAACTCCGCCCTCATCATCATCCAGAAAAGCTTCCATTAAATAATGAAAGGCATGCTCCGCAGCATGAAGATACTTCTCATCTCCGAACTTCGTATAAGCCCTTGAGAAAAACCAGAGAATACGGCTGTTGACTATACAACCCTTATCAGCCTTCTTATCAAGACTCAGATCAAAATTAACAAGGCCATAGTATCCACCATGCTCTTCATCCTTAAGACCAAGCCAGAACGGAATCATATGATTCTCAAACTCATCCCTAATCTCATTTTTCATTTGTAATAATCTAGCATCTGTCATAAAACACCCCACAATTTATCAAAAAACAAATATCGTTATTCAACTATTATTTATTGTCATATATAAAGAAGTTATCGGTACTTAGCACTACTTTATCAGAAGGAATACTCTCTCTTTCATCATCCTCCCATATGTTATTATCATATACTATATAATCATAATCATCTATGTTTACATCTCTAGTTGCATCGCCTGCATTAAGCGTAATCTTTTTGTCATTTACTTCAAACTCATTTTCAGCCAAGTAGACATCCGTGTTATTAATAGAGTAATATGTTATCGCTATATCTGCCGCACGAGTATCCACTCTTATAATCATTAATATATCCCCAGACAATTCATTAGTTTTGTTATTAATATACTGCATCTCATCTACATAGTTTCCAGGTAAATAGTACGAAGATCTAAAATCATTATACTTGATAAATGTACCAGATAGATTAATTAGTAAAACAACAGATATAAAGTATACAAAAAATTTTTTTCTATTGCTCTTGAACAATTTTAATCCAATTAAAACAATAAGAAGAACTATAAATTTCATCAAGACATTTAATAGAACCGTTTTACGCGGACTACCTAAAAATAAAGCGTATGCTATTTTTTCAGGGACACTATAAACAACCGAAGTAGTTGAATCGAGAAGCTCGTCCATACCAAGTCCCGGAAGAATCATTAACGCCACAAGATACACCCAAAATGCAAGCTTAACATATTTATTCTCAACTAACCCCTCTCCCTCTTCATTACTTAGTCTAGCAATAAAGGAAATTATGTATGGAATAAATAATGGTTCAAAATACCTCAGATGAAGCCGAGGTGATAATAGTCCATAATCCTGTTTAAGTGATATCTTATATACCACAATAAATACCAACATCAAAATTGCAATTTCAATATATAAAGAGAATTTATAATTCAGACTATCTCTTTTCGATCTAATAAATAAAGGAAAAATATTATTTACAAGAATTATATATCCTAAGTAAAACAAACTAGCATACATAACAAAATATAGGGGCGTTTTTTCACTTGATTCAGGTGCTTTAGGCACTGTAATTTCATAACTATAATAACTTGATGCTCCATCAAACAATAAGAATTTCCCTATACAAAATAATATGGTGAAAGAAACAATAGCGATAACACAAGGAACAAGTCCTTTAACACTTTCTTTCTTCCTAATTATTGAAATACCTTTAACTATGAATAATGCAGGAATAGCTACTATACCTACTTCCTTACACATATAAAGAACATAAGCTAGCACACCTAGAATTATTGGAATGTAGATCCTAATATCATTCGAATCTAATAAAAGTAAAACGAAATAAATCACCCATAACCATAAAGGTAAAAAAGCAGTTTCACTCATAAAAGTCATAGAAAAAAGGAAATTAGGGAACGAAAGACTTGCAACACATATCAATATCCCCTTTAGTCTATCCAAATCTAATTTTCGACTAATAAGATAAATCGGGAAAATAGATGTCATCTCAAAAAGAACACCAAACAGACATATTAACTTAGTTTGCGTATGAAGATCTGTTACAAGAAAAGACGGACTAATCACTAAAGAATAAAAAACTTTCTGAAATGTACCTTTTATCCCATTATATGAAAGCCCATCCCCATTCGCGATAGCTTTAGCAGCTTGAATATATAATCTTTCATCAGGAATAAAAACTATATTTTTATCGAAACTTCCTGCCAAAAAGAAAATAAGCACTCCCAATATATAAATCAGTATTAAGAGCACAATTATTTTATACTTTTTCAAGGATTCAAAATCAATATTCTTCAACAACTATTACCCCATCGCATATTACTATAATAATTTTACCACAACTTAATAATTAATCAAATCTTATTAGATTGTCATTAAAACAAAAAAATAACCCATCGGAACCGTAATTCCGATGGGTTAATAACCTAAAACAAATTTAATTCTTTACAAACTCACTAGTAATTGACCAGCTTGATCCGTCAAATACCATTGTTCCAGTCTTTCCATTACTTCCAGATGTAAATGTTACTTCCATCTGAGCAATTGTATATGCTTTACGTGAAGCATTTGAACCCTTATCACTATATGCAGTAACCTTAACACTAGAAACCTCTGTAGGATCAACAATAGTATTAATATACTTAAGTGGATCAGAAGTAGTAGTAGTCTGTGCTACATTAACCTTGATAGGATCAGCATTCTTTGCATACTGCTCTGTATTGTAAGCCTGAGCTGCTGTAAGAATAGCATGAGCTTCTTCTGCATACTGTCCTTCTCTAGCTTTATCAATGTAACCAAGAAGTGCTGGTACAAGGATAGCTGCAAGGATTGCTAAGATAACGAGTACAACGATAAGTTCTACAAGTGTAAAACCTTTATTATTATTCTTCTTCATAAGTCAAGTCCTCCTTTATATAATTTTTCATACGTGTGACTACCGCTCGTCACACAACTCTCTCATGAATAAGTTAATATGATTTTAACAATGAAAACCCGATTTTGCAAGCAGTTATGTAAACTGCCACATCAAATTGCCTTAATACACAATAGTTAACAAAATGTTTTGTGTATATTTCACAATTCTATCTTGAATTAAGGAGATTTCAGTCATTTTTAGTCATATATAGTCATAACCAATCACGTTTTTCACTCTATTTTTTAACATTTTCGTAATATATAAAATCAAAATTCTCTCAAAAAGGCTCTATTTCACACACTTTTCACATTATTTTATGTTATTTTCATCTGATAAACACAAAGCCCCGACGCTTGTTATTAATCGTAATATGCTACTTTAACCAGTTCTTCTACTGTGGTCATTCCTGATTCGATCAGTTCCATGCAACTCTCTTTCAGTGTAAGCATTCCAAGATTCTTTCGAGCATAGTCCTTTATATCCTCAGCTGAATCTTCATTTGTAATCATTCTTCTGACTGTTTTATCCACCGGAAGTATCTCATGTATCGAGATACGTCCACGATATCCTGTTCCATTACATTTCTTACATCCGACTTTATGCATAACTCTTGGTAGAGGTTTTCCAACTATTCTCTGCTCGTCCGCTGTCATTTCACCCCACTGTCCACAGTCCGGACAGACCTTACGAACAAGTCTCTGAGCAATAATACCTACAAGTGAGTTAGCCAGCATATAGGACTCGATTCCCATATCTATAAGACGTGTAACCGATGAAGCTGCGTCATTTGTATGAAGTGTAGACAGAACCAGGTGTCCTGTGATAGCTGCCCTGACAGATATAGAAGCTGTCTCAGCATCACGTGTCTCACCAAGCATGATTATATCTGGATCCTGACGAAGCAGCGCCCTCAGTCCTACTTCAAATGTTAGACCAGCCGTGTTATTAACCTGCATCTGATTCAATTTCGGTAGGTTTTTCTCAACAGGGTCCTCTATAGTAGATATATTTACAGCTCTCTGAGAAAGCTCAGAAAGTATCATATAAAGCGTAGTTGACTTACCAGATCCTGTAGGTCCGGTTACATACACTATACCATTTGGGGACTGGAGCATCTGGCTTACTATCTGGTAATTACGTTCGTTCATACCAAATGTACCACTATGATCAATAGTAGCCGCTGATGCAAGAAGTCTGAGCACAGCTTTTTCTCCGAAAACGGTAGGTATAACCGATACTCTGACATTTATTGGTGTACCCTCAACATTTGTCTTGAAATGTCCATCCTGAGGAATACGTCTCTCTGCTATATCCAGGTCGCCAATAATCTTTACACGAGCTATAAGCGAATTATGAATGTTCTTTGGAAGTGTCATGAAGTCTACAATAACACCATCCATACGCATTCTGACTGAAGTATGCTTCTCAAATGGCTCGATATGTATATCTGATACATTTGAGTTATAAGCACGAACTACAAGGGAATTAAGCAGGTTAATGATAGGTGTATCATCATCCGCATCCTCAACGTTGACTTCGATAATGTCATCTTCCGCAAGGTTTGACTTAGCGGCTTTATCAGCCGCTTTCTTTGCAGATACCTCTGAATAATAATACTGGATAGCATTTTCAAGAGGCTGCTTCTCTGTAAGCTCTATCTTAAGGTCAGTTCCTGTAACCTGACGAATATCCTCAAGACCATAGAAGTTCAGAGGATCATTTGTCAGAAGATAAAGAACTCCATCCTCTACTCTGTAAGCCATCATGCAATACTTCTCAGCAAGTGGCTGAGGTATAGTTTCGACAGCATTTATATCCACAGAAAGATCTGATATATTTACCACATCATACTGAAGTCTTCTTCCCAGAGCCTCTAACATCTGCTTTTCAGTAATGATATTAAGTTCAATCAGTGCACCACCAAGCCTGACACCTTCATGCGACTTAGAGTATTCAAGTGCCGCACTGATATCATCATCAGTAACATATCCGAATTCTTTCAGGACATCTCCTATACGTATATTTTTGTTTGATCTCATCTCCATATTTCAGGTCCCCTATTGTAAGATTTCCTTTTTCATACCTTCTTCTATTCTTCAGCAGCATCTGTATCAGATGCAACTTCAGATGTATCACACATATAAATCTCAAGATGAATAGTAAGTGATTTCTTTGTAACTATTTCAACGGTCTCATCAGTAATTTCATCAGCTGTAACACCTTCTGTTCCATCAGAAGAAGCCGTAGTATCTGCTGAAGTCTCTTTGATTACATTTCCATCAGCATCTCTTCTAATAACATCTCTGAACTCACCCCAGTTGTAGCTGACAAGAAGCACTCTCTTATCACTTTCAATTATTTCGTTAATGAAGTTCTGAAGATCAGCCAGGTCTCCGCCAACTGTCATTGAAACAGGAACAGCGTAGATGTCAGTATTTGGCTGATATCCACCTTCTTCAGCACCGAAAACATCCGCATTTATAGATGCCTCTGTTTCCTTACTATCACCACTCTTAGATGAATCAGCATTAAGACTTGCAGTCTCTCCAATACCATCAGAAGCACTTTCATCAGTTGTCATGCTAGCGCCTTCTTCAAAGTTAGCGATGGCAAGAAGCTGATCCTGATAAAGCTGAGAATTCTTATAAGCAAGTCTCTCAGTTGGTGCAGTTGGCATTGTGAAATCAAGATCATAAATATCAAGATTATTACCTACAGCAAGCTGAGTCATCATTCTATCTATCTCTGAACTGCTGAGCATCTGATAGAACTCACCCTTACGTTCTGCAACCTTCTTCTCATAGTCTTCAGCCTGAATCTGGATAGCGCCAAGATTCATAAGCTTTGTTTCATTAAGTTTCTTCTCTTTTACTTCTTTTTCAATTTTCTCATTAAGCTTAACATAAGCCTTAATCTGTGGGAGAATTCCCCAATATCCTATAGCGACTATTATTACTCCAATAAGCATTCCAACCAGGAGTTTTTTATCGCGTTCTGTCATATTTGTCTGCATAAAAACCTCCTTTACTCAGATCTGCCTACGGATTCAGCAAGTGTACAGTCAACGTGGATATCATACATCTTCTCAGACTCATCATAGGTGTAACCAGTATGATCAACATTCATAAATATCTCCTCAGCGAGAAGTTTATCTATGTATTTGTAAATATCATTAACATTATCTGACTTAGCAGAGAATGTAACCTTGCCCTCTTCCGCATTGAAACTCAGGATCTCTATCTTTGCATAGCCTCTGGCTGTTTCTTCTATGATATCAATAACATCATCCGTGCAAACCGGATAAGAATCCAGTGTATCAACTACTGTATTAATAGAATTATACTTTGCAAGCATTGCATCTCTGTCTTGGATAGCCTGATCATAAGAAGCAACTTCCATCATAACCGAAGGACTGTCATTATAATTCTTTGCATCCTCGTATCTACCTTCTCGTATAAGTCTCATTGTAAGAGCTATACCAAATGCAATCAGCATAACAACAAGTGTTGTAACTACAGAAACCACATATTTCTTGATCTGTGGGTCTATCTTATCAGCTGAATCATCCTTAAGACTGAAGTGTGTAAGGAAGTTACTTTCAGGTCCCTGATCAAAAAGACCACTGACTGCAAATAATGCTGTCTGAGACTCATGAAGAAGTCTTGGATCTGTGCTGAGCCCTGTATTAACAAGCTCAGGCATAGCGTCAACACCGTTATCTCTAACAACTTGAGCATAAGCGTTTAGGTTATTATTATCAGTTCCTGCTACATAAATCCTCTCCACTCGGGATTGAATCTTCTCAGCATTCATAAACTGCTCTAACTGATTCAGCGAACGAGCCAGGTCATCTAGATACTCCGCCGTGCCAGGTTCATTGAAACAACGAACCGAGTTGAAGTATCTGAACTTTCCATCAACAAAGAGGACATTTGACACCAGATTACCATTTATAATCTGAAGGATAAATGTACTGCATCTCTTTGCAAGTGTCATTTGAGCGTATCCAATGATACTACCTTCACTAGATATAATACCCTTAAGCACAATACCCATCTTAGCAAAGATAGACATGAATTCTCTCAGCTGCTCCTTTGGAGCCATTTCTGCATAAAGCTGTCTTACTTTAGTTTTCTTGTCGACTCCAATAGGCGTGTAGGCTATGGTATTTTCCTCATCCTCACGCTGCATATCAGCAAACTCTCTAAGAATAAACTCAAGAGTCTTCTTTCCATTCATATTTGGAACGCCAAGATTCTTTCCTGCAATTTTGTTACTGTTAAGTACCAGATACACATCCTTCTTTGGAATGTTATTAGCCTCCCAAAATCTCTGAATGTGCGCCCCCAGTGCATCGGCATCCATAACAATACCATTGATGATACTGCCCTCTGGAGCCATAGTGGTATAAACTGACTTCAGCGAGCCCTTTTTAGCTCTGGTGCCGACAGCTATCTGCACTATCTGGTTTGAAAAATAAACACTTACACTCATACACTTTTTCCTTTCAAATGCATTCTGTAATCAGAACACATTTATTTACCCTGATTAGCAATTGACTGATAAGAACCGTAAATAGGCTGGATAACTGCAATCATAATAAATCCAACTATTGCAGCCATAACAACGATCATTATTGGCTCAACCATTGCAACAAGTTTTTCTATAGCAATCTCACTATCGTAATCCATCTGGTCCGCGATAGAAACGAGCATATGATCAAGCGCTCCAGTTTCCTCACCGACAGATACTGATGATGAGAGCTTTTTAACAAATCCATCTATTTCAGCAAGTCCATCTGAAAGTGGCTTACCACCTCTTATCTCTGCGATAAGATTATCAAACTGACTTTCTATATAAGAATTACCAATCGTAGTTTTTGCAATCTGAAGACATGTTACGATAGGGATACCTGCACCATACATACTTGCAAGTGTTCTTGAGAATCTTGCTGTATATATGATTTTTCTCAGCTTACCTATCTTAGGAATATGTATCTCCCATTTATCAAGTACCAATCTTACTCCAGGGATGGATACAAGAACCTTATATGCCATAAACAAAATGATTGCGAAGAATATGAGGAGATACCATTTATGTGATACAAAATCACTTATTGCCATGAGTATCTTTGTGGCAACAGGAAGATCATCCATCATAGAGAAAAGCGAATCAAACTGTGGAAGTACAAATCCCATAAGGATAATTACTACTATTACTATCAAAACTCCAAGGATTTTTGGATAAGTAGTAGAACTCTTTATCTTTTGCTGGAGTCTGTACTCTTTACTATAATATTCAGCCATGTTGCTGGCTGTCTGATCCATGTTACCGCCACTCTCAGCACTTCGAATCATATTTACGAAAAGCGCAGGAAAACATCCGCCCTGCTCTTCCATTGCATCAGAAAGAGTCATACCAGAACGAACGAGACGAAGGATATCTGCATATATCTTTCTTTCTCTTTCAGGTATTGATTCATCTTCTGAAATTATTCTAAGCGCACGAACAAGGGTAACGCCGGCCCCAAGAAGCTTTCCGAGGTTTCTTGCAAAATCTGAAACCCTGTCAAACTTTAACTTCCTGTGAATCGATTTACCCTTTGTGACTTCTTTTGCTTCCATAAGAAGCATACCGTCATTTTTCAGTTTGCTGTGAAGCTCCGCTTCATCGTTGGCCTTAAGCTCACCAGTGATAATCTTACCATCAGTATTCTGAGCTCTGTACCTATAGCTTACTGCCATAACTCATTCCATCCCACAAATATGCATTTTCCCATAATCATTTTAAGTTGCAACACTGATTATGTCAACCAAAAGTTACCTACCCGACTTTCTCAGGCTCTTTGTTCCTGACCTTGTCATATATAATGTATCCTGTTACAACTACAACCCCTGATATAACAAATGTCATCAGAGCCCATAGATTGATACCTATAAAAACAGTACACAGAACAGCCGAAATGCCGCCAATCACTTCTACTATCGTATACCTGGCCGAAATCTTTTCCCCACAATATCTGCATCTACCTTTAAGGCTGACCCACGAAATAATAGGAATTAGATCTTTTGCCTCCAGCTTATGCTTACAGCTGGTGCACATGGAACTACCGAGTGTAAATTGCATCTTCCTAGGCAGTCTGTATATGACTACATTTAAGAAAGAAAAGATGCTAGCTCCAATAGCAAAGAATATGGTTTCTATCAAAACCCTCGCTATTATAATTGTTACTTCAAGCCACAAATACACGTCTATTCATCCTTATCTTCGAAAGTATAAACACGGAGAATGTAATCCACATCCCATTTTACCTTGTCATTACTCTTATTATAATAAACCACGTAATTACCTACACGGTATTTAAATCCGGTTATCTCTCGACTGGCCAAATTATAAGATGTAACATAGTATTTGCCTTCAACAAATGCTATCTCCTCAACTTTCTCTTTTACACCATCTTCAATTCCATATGCTTTTTGGGGGTTATAAATAGTCTTGCCGCTGGCATACATCTCAACATCCGTTGTCTCGAGTGCCATCTGGACATCCTTTGCATCACGAAGAGCAACTCTGGCCCCTGCCTTCAACTTAATGAACGCAGCCAAAGCTGTAATAATCATAAGAATTCCAATAGCTATCAATATTATTTTGACAGTATTGACTATGTTGAATTTAGATTTTGTATTGTCCATACCACACCCACATTATTATAAAGTCTCGATTTTCAGTTACTTCCCCATTTATAACTTGTTTATGGATTCGTTCCACCGCCAGATGGATTAGGATCCACGTTGTACATCTTTATAAATCTATATGACTTATATGTTCCATAATGATGACTATCGAGTTCCAGAAGAACTAGCATTACATCATTTCCGTAATCTCCCTCGCTAACACTTACACCATAACTCTGTGCAAGCGAAGTGGCTGATTCATTTCCGGCTTTTCCAAGGTTAGCAGCCTTTAAAAACTGAAGATTTTTTACTTCAAAGCCATTATATACATTTTTATCAAATTTCCAGGTATTCTCATTTTTATTAACACCAGTAACTTCGTCTGTAAATGAATGGTATTTAATTTTAAGCAAGCTATCTTCACTATACAGATCAATCTTTGTATTTGTTCTATCATAAAATGTCATCTTTGTTCCGGACGAATTTGTTGCATTACCATTGATCAAGATTTCATCCGAACCAGACTTAGCACCTTCTATTTCCGACTGAATCTTTGTAAGCAAAATATCGGAAACCTGTTTTCCATATGTCTCACCTTTAACCTGATAATATAGTTTTGATAAATGTGTAATAACCGAAAAAGCAGCTGTAAGAAAAATGGCAAGCATCATAAAACATACCAACATCTCAATAAGAGTGGTACCCCTATTATTTACCGCTATTAAATTTTTTCTGCGTCTTTTTACCATTTCTATCCCTTTAATCCATACACATTAATAAGCTCTATAATAAAACTGAACAGCTTTAGGAGTAACTATCTTTTCTTCTTCTATTTTATTACGAATCTGTTCTGAAGGCATAAGAGACTTAGCTCCTAAATAATCCATCCTAAGTCTATATGCATCTCCTACTACATAATCATTAACATTTTTCATATTAGCTGTACTTGTTTTATCACTTACCCTGAGATAAAACTGAGGACCGCTTATTCCATCTTCATTATGTCTGTCCTTAACTTCTATCTTATCAGCAGGAATATTCTTTTTGTATATATTCTGATTAAACTCATTAATTACGACATCAGTATCTGCTGCTTTCATTCTCATCTCACCACAAAAAGCAATCATCTGATACACAATTGCTAGAATAATAGCAAGTACAACAAAAGCCACAAGTGTCTCAAACATCGTGTTTCCTCTATTATCTATATGAAGTTTCTTTTTTAAATTAAATAAACTCATATAATTCTCCAAAATCATTCTCTTGAAATAAACTCAAAACTCCAATCCTCAGAGATATTGATATATTCATTGGTATTTCTAGTCATAGTTTCATTCGTAGTTGTTTTAAACTTAAAAGGATTATAAATATATCCGGTACTCTTTTCACTTTTATACTGCTGTGTTGTTATATTCTTAATTGCCTTACTCTTGTTAGTATCATCTGTTTCATTAAAATCAAATCTATATATATTTAATTTGTACGTATTAGTAATGGTATAGGACTGATTTCCAGCCTCCGCAATTATCTGAATATAAAGCGTCGCATCCTTACGTTCTTCCAATGTCATCTCAAGTATTGAATATGTTGAACTCACACTATCCAAAGCCTTTTGGCTAGGAGTCCAATAAATACACAATGTAAGATTTCCTGGGAATCCATCCACAACAGGATAATTGGTATTCGCATATAAATCAAAATATCTAAACGCTTCTTCTTCACCATGACCAGAAGCAGCATTAGGATCATAATATGGCCATGTTTCATAGTCATTCATAATATTACATCTGAGGTATTTCCAAAGCGAACTATTCTTATATGCATCTGCATCCGTCAGTTCATTTTCCAAAGCTACGCTAAGAGTATTAGCAGCCTCAGAGCAGCGAAGGCTAGCCGCCTTCTTGCTCTGAGACGCATAAAGCGTGTAAGAAACCAACAAAAGTGAAAATGCAAAGACCAGAATAATGCCAATAAGTATTATCGTCATCAACAAAGATGCACCACGATTATTGCGATATGAAGTTTTATAGCTTTTTTCTAGTCTCATAAAAACTTCCTTAACAATTAATTACCTGCGTCCACAAAGGTCTCCGATGAATATCCCGCCGCATCAATAAAACTACCAATAAACCAGTTATCAAATGCTTCATACTTAGCTTGTGCAGTACCAGCTGAAGAGATAACATTAGTACTAATATCTTCAGCCATCAACGAGCCTTGCACTACCGATCCGTTTCTCTTATATGTAAGATTATAGGTTCCACTTCCTGTATCATAGAGATATAACTGTTTTGACCAATGATCCGCAGATTCTCCCTGAGAACCCTGACCTGAAACAAGATATTGAGCTCCATTAACATAAGCGGAAGTATCTGCAGTCATATAACTCTTTGGATCTGTATCATTGAGCTTATACTTATTATCACTATTCTCAATTTTTCTCTCTTTACCATTCTTGTCAAACCAAGTAATAGCACTGAGTGCATAATACTGACTTATATTATCTGTAATAACATTTCCATCATCATCCAGCATAGTAGCAATCACTTCAATACCACTCGGACATATATAATTACCATCTATATCAACAGCAGGTATCTCGTCATAAAATAATGTATCTTTCCCCTGACTCCAATCAGGAACTGTAAAGCCATCAAACTTTCTTGTATATGTAACTGTTTTTTCATCAAGGTTACTATCTAAATATGTGAATCTAACTTTATATTGGAAATACTTATTTTGGTTTTGTCCATAATAATACCAATAAAGCTTAATCTTATTCATCTCAAGACCTGTAGAAGGACTATTAACATTTATACAGACTCTTTTTGTCTGCATATAAGTTCCATCACCTATCTGCATAATATAATGACTATTCTGATTCTTTTCAGAAGACGGTGATCTATCATAGAAGAAATCACCTCCGATAGTCTGACCATCGCCGGCATATACCTTCGAATCAAAACTTATATATCCTGTATTTGCATCAAGATTTTCACCATTAGTCGTTATATAATGCTGTCCATTTGTATCAGTCCAGTAAACATAGCCATATAGGACATTACAACCTTCTGCTCCACCATTAAGTCCAGCCATTTTATCATCGTAAATCATCCTTATTTTTATATCTGTGATTTCGACACCTTGTGGAGCTTTTATGCAATCTCTAATTCTTGTGGAGCCATTTAATGATAAATCATCTCTATCAACTGTTGTGGTTCCTGTTGTCCCATCACTGTTGCTATATGTAAATGTAACAGAATACCTATAACGCAGAGTCATCCATGCATTATAAGGGAACCAAATTATATTGAAGTCACTCATCTTGACTCCATAATTCTCATTCCGCTTAATATTGTAATCAAATTCGAACCATTTGTCCTTTCCCATATAGAATTGGTACACATCGGTTGTATTATTTGTTCTATCATATAGAGCACTTGCCTGTGGAGGATTATTAGTAATATTAGTATCACAACTAACCGAATATGACACTGAACCAGTATTTATTATTGATGGTGCCACGCCTGTACCATAACTTGAAGATTCATTCATCTCACTTATATAGAAATTATCTTTGAGTGCGCTTGATGTATTATTTGCAACAGGATCATGAGCCAAGCTGTTCTCTGTAAGCCCACTCGCCTCAAGATTCTTCGATACCGTTCCTACAGTTCCAGCTGCAATACCATATCTAGAATCGCCAGAAATAGTACCATAATTTCTACAACGTGTTACTGTATCACTACCGCTTGGAGAAGCAACTATTCCTGCTCCGGAAACCGCTCCATCTACACCTACACTACCAATATTAATACAATTCCTTATAGTGGAGGCTCCACCCTGAGCAGCAGCTATACCACCAGCAAATCCTGAATCGGAAGATATAGCTTTATTATTCTTACAATACTGGATTACTCCTGCACATCCTGCAGCAGTTGTTCCATTAACACCTGCAAAAGCACCTATTCCGCCTGATCCATATTTATATTCAGTATTATTCTCAAGATAACTATTAACCTTTGTCACTGTACCATTTTCATCAGTTTCAACATCTCCAGATATTACACCAGCATTTACTTCTGTAAGGCCACCTAGATATGTTCCCATTGAATTATATTTATCAGTTCCAGAAACTAGGTTATAACAATTAACTATCTTCATTCCAGCAGGAACTCTACCAATCACACCACCAAGATATGAATATGTAGTAGCCGCATTTTTATCAGCACTTTCAGTAACTACTGAAACCGGAAGAGAACTATTAACTAAAATATTACCATTGTTACTAAATCCCTTAACAGTTATCTTTAAACCATTTGGAACATAACCAAACAGACCACCTCCAAACAGTTCAGTAGTAACATTAACCTTATTTGTATAATTAGCAAAATCTAATGAAACATCTCTATCAGACTTATCAAAAATGTCTGTTGTAGTAATATCAGCATTATCAGGAAGAACAACTTTATTATAAGTACCAGTAAGCTTTTCATCGTCTGTACCTGCGTATTTGCACAGCTCATTCGCAAGCTTAAACGGTTTACCATTATGATTAAGGAACTCATTATGATCTCCCGTAGTGGACGTATATAGTCCTGATACTCCACCTGCAAACGAAGTAGCATTAACATTAATGTTGTTTCCAACATTTATTTTCTTAACAAATAATATATTATGATCAGTGCTACCATCTTTATCTCTTGCTGCTATTCCACCTGCTATTCCACCGACAAAATACTCACCGTTAACATCAATATTATTAATCGAGATTACTTTTTTGTCTTCTGGGATATCTATATGCTTTGCTGATGAATAACCCAACAAACCACCAACATAACATTTACCATAAACCTTTACTGTTCCATTATTTAATTCAAGAGATGTATTAACGACTCCCCTAGCTGAACTATCATAACCGTCAAATCCAACATATCCACCGACGGAATATCTACCGATAACAGTAAATGCAGAAGTTATACTTTCAGCATTGTGATATTGTAAATCTCTCTGCAATCTTCCTACTAAACCACCTACACAATCTTCGCCCAAAACAAGCATTCCACTTGAAGAATCAGATTTCTTAACTGGATAAACATTGTCGAATTTAGGGTAGTCTCCATTTTGAACACATCCTGCTACTCCACCAACGTAGTTCTGACCATAAACTACCGCATCAACATATGAAACATCGCTTGATTCTTCGTTTATACTGTGCTTTCCTTGGCCAGTACCATTCTGATAGCCAACTAAGCCACCTACACTTACTCCACCAAAAACACTACTATCCATTTCAGTGACAACTGCATTTATATCAACATTCGTATAGTCTATTTCAGATCCATTAATTGTCTTGACAATATAATTCTTTGTTGCCTCTGATTGAATATTATCAGTGTTACGTATCTTATCAGTATTAACTCCTAAAATACCTCCGCAATGACCACAGTAATTTTCGCGAGGAGACGATTCAATATTTGCCCAATAATCACTTGTTAGAAGAGTAAACGAATCTGGAGCATTATTAACTCCCAGCATCTTCTTTAAACAAATAACAGATCCTGTATTAAGTGTATTCTTTAGAAGTGCAGGAGAATTTTCAACACCAGGTATTCTTGTAGGCATTTCAGCCGAACTAGTCGCCGGATTTCTAAAACAAAGATTTCCATACTTATAAAAACCTTTACCATTAGACCCTGCTATTCCACCTACAAATGTGCAGCCTATAACATTATTATAGTTAGTTACTGAGTATTTTCTATTGTTTACTCCATCAGAATTAGCAGATGCATTTCCAACATCATATCTAACACCATCAGAACAACCAACTACTCCTCCGACATATCTATGACCTATTACAAACGCTCTAGGAACGCCATCATCCTTAGCTACATCATCAGGCTTATCGTTGCAGTTCTCAATTGAAGTTAACCTTCCGTATCCTATAAGGCCACCAACATAATTATCATATTTAATACTGTTAGCCTCGGAACTAACCAGCGCAGTCATAGATGAAGTACTATACTCTGGAAAACTATTACAATCAATCAGTTGAATATTTGCTTCTCCGCCGTTTGCATATGATTCACATATTTCAGGATAAAGATTTCTATCGTTTACCTTTAGACTCTCATCATCATACATAATGCCATCTATTGAGGCTCCAACGATACCTCCAATAAATGCACAAGCTCGTAGATTTACATTTTCAAATGATGTACCTGATGACTTGCAAACTCTTATTCGAGTATTATTCTGAATCATCTTATATGCTAAAGAATCACCAGAGATTTTTCCTCGATTCATACATTCACTGATAACAACCTTATCATTACGATAGACATCCTCCCCAGTCATTGACTTGTAGGAATCAGTGATATTATAACCATCATGAAAATAGAAATACTTATTTGTAACCTGAGCATATGTACTTACAGAACTAGAGTTGTAAGTGGCCGAACCATAAACTTCTGAAAATCTTTCAGGAACATCTGTCTTATCGGTAACGAATCTTGTATATACCCTACCAACTATTCCACCTATGTTCTCAAGTCCGGATACCGAACCATAATTCTTCATTTTAGATATTGTTATATTCCTATTACTCTCAGACACAACAAAAGATTGACGACCAATTATACCGCCGACATCAGTTCTTCCATTTATTACTGTTTTGTTAGCCTTAGCTGATGTTGAATCATTACTAGTATTATCTAAAAGAGTAAGATTAGATATTTTGCCAAGATTATTTCCGGCAAACCCACCAACCATACATGTATAAACAATATCCTGACCCGAGTTGTTCATTTGCTCGAGTCCCTTAACAACATGTCTGTTAAGGATGATATTTGATATCTCGCCCTGATTCTCTGCAAAAAGTCCAAGCGGCATTTTACCAGCTCTTGCAGCATTATTTCCTTCAGAATTTAGCTCTGTATAATTTGCTTTTTCACCTTGTGTATACTTATAATCACTCGAGCACTTAGTGCTAATAGCATCTGCTTCTGTATCATAAACACCATATGTTATGTTTCCCGTAACAGATATATAGAGATCACTTATAGCGTAATTTGTATCTTCTGCCTGAGTGAACTTATCATACTTATCAAGTTTTCTAAATCCAGGGAATGGATAATTCTTCGTTGTAACTTTCGAATTTAAATCCGGGGATATATTAGCGCCAGAGTAATTAATTCCTGATTTTATAGATACATCAGATGCACTATACGAATTAAGGAAATAATTAATTCCAGTATCACTATTTTTAGATACAAATGATGCCCAGCTCATATCTGCCTTTACATTAAATGTATTCTTTATAGTTTTACGGCTAGCTGTCTTATAATCAGTTTCATATCTTACATTGTAAAGATGACGAATATTGGTAAGATCTATATTAACCTCATCACCAGTCTGTTTATAAGAAGCAAACGCAGTACACTCACCTTTTACGCCGGACTGATCCTTGTGGAACCCAACCGAAGCATCAGAATAACTATCACACGCTCCCGTAGATGAATTATCTGAATGACTTATCTTAACTGTACCGTAAATTGACGAAACTGCTTCTGACAAGCCAAATCTATAGAAACTATATGTGTTTCTAAACGCTTCCTCATCTTCACCAGCTCCACCAAAGTATATAGACTTACTATAAGATATAGTCTCAGCCTGTATATCTGCCGCATCCATAATCACATAATATTTTTGTGTTGTATTATCAAAAAATACAGGAATTCGGAAATCTTTAGATCCACTATATTTTCCGAGATTATTTTTAAACGCAACTGATACAACTGCCGGATTCTTAGTTGCAGCATCCAGACCATCTTTATAACTGGCACCAACTTTTATAGCTGAATATGGAACCTTAAATTCCATAACTTCTTTCGAGGTTGTTCCATCATAAATATTAAACATCAGACTATCAGTCGATACTAATTTATTCTCTTTGTCGGTTATTACAAATTGAAGGACTTCCTTATTTTGAATCTGGAAATCTAATTCTGCCGCATTATTGCCTCTTCCTCTAACCTTCTGGGTAATATTATCGACACTATAATAACCAAGCATTACCTTTTCGCGTTCTTGCATAATACGATTCATAACGCTTATTGAAACGTTGCCTTCTGCATCTGTATCACCATCTGCATATACAAGAGAAGACGCTCTATCTGAATAACATACAGAGAAGACCTGTCCAGCTTCAGGAGAAAACTCAATAATGATTGCGCCATTTAATACACTCTTATCGGAAACATATGGACTTACCAAATCGAACAAAAGCTTTGCACTAGTATTACTACCGAGGCTACCCTTCAAGTATTTATCATAATCTCCAGCAGAAGCTTGAAGTTTCAGAAGCTCTCCTGGTTCTGTCGTCAAATTTGTATTTATCCAAATCGTATTAAGTCTATATTTACCATTTTCTCCAGCTTTATAAACTACGTTTTCAAATTCTGGAATCATATATGTCGAGTTGTATTTATTAGATCCTGTAGCACCCTTTTCCAATTCCTTCGTAACGTTGTAATAAAGCGCCCCACTAGAATCCAACTCTGTAAGTTGATTTTGTGCAGCATAAAAGATTTCCTCAGCCACAGCTTCTTCATGCCTAAACTGAGCCCAATCCTGCCATGCCAAACCACCTACAATGGTCACACTAAGAAGGATACCCAAAAGAATCAACACCACAAGGAGTTCTATCAGGGTAAAACCCGAGTTATTTTTTATTCTATTGTGTGTTTTTTGAATTCTAGTCATATTTCCACCATTTACTAATCTGCATATCTTAATCTTCTATCAGCTTCTGTTGCGCCTCCACCAACCTGAAGATTTGTTCCGCCATATGTTGGTATGATTACCGGAGTTCCAGTCTTAAAGCCTGAATTATAATTTGCGTAATCCGAAGTAAAAATAGAGTTAGCCCCCTTTGTATTACCCGTTTGACTAAACAATGCAGTATTCTTACTTGCATCAAGGTTGGCAAAGGTATTCCGCATCTCCTCCGGTGTATAAGCAGTACAGTTACCAAACATATTTCGTATTGATTTATCCCCCGGTGTGCTTGCTATACATGAAGTATCAATACCTACAGCATTTGGATTCTCACTGCCAAATGATACTTTCGTCAAAGCTACACATCCTCTGAACATTTCAGTAAGTTCCATCTTACTTGTTTTGCCGGTAGTATAAATTGTCACCTTAGCAGATAGAAGCTTCTTATCTTCCTTAAATAGGTTAGAAAGCCTAGTTAAACTTGTTATATTCATTTCACTAAAATCAGCCGTTTCAAGATTGGTGCAGTTCTCACAAATACTATTAATACTCTTAGCATTTCTTATATCTGTGCCCTTCAAAGAGAACCCTTCTATAACAGTATTATTCATGAGTCCTTTAGCAAGCCTCTCATCAGTAATTCCTGACATGTCACAATACTCAAGCTTAATCGTTTTAGCTTTTGCTTCTTTCACAAAACCATTTTGACTACTACTATTATCACTTGGATAAACCACCTTGGATAAATCACAATGATCAAAGAAAATCATATTTGCTGTTGTGTAATCAAACATATTACGAATATCTTTAACACTCTTAAGCTGATCGTTTTTAAATACAATATCGCCCTCTGTCGTAAAATCTTTGAACATATATCTCGTGCTAGTTACGCCTGACAAATCCCAACCTGTCATATTTAAAGCGTCAATGTCTGCTCCTGAGAACATATATTCAACTGTAGTTGCACCGGACATATCACAATTTTTAAGTACCACGCTGTCCGATACACAACCTTGGAACATATATTTTGCACTTGTTGCACTTGACAGATTGCAAGCCTCCATGCTAATAACAGGTACGTTCGCTCCACTAAATAGCGATTCTGCATTTGTTACGCTTGAAAGATTTACGCTATCCAGGCTGATTTTCTCAACAGCAGCTCCACTAAACATATTCTTTACTGTAGTTACACTTGAAAAGTCACATCCATCCAAAACAAGCGATTTTACCTTTATATTCTGGAACATATTGGTTGCGGTTGTCATTCCAGAGAAGTTCTGATTTTCACTATCAAATACTAAATTACCATCTGACTCGAAACCATAGAACATATAATTTCCGTTTGTAACATTAATTTTCCATCCCTTCAAATCAATGCTATTAATTTTCGCATTGTAGAACATTGGGTATACTTCTCTATCATTTGGAATCTTTATTCCAATTTTATCGGAATAGACAACATTAGACATATCACAATTTTTAAGACTCAATGTATTAATAATACTATCTCTAAACATACCATTTGCTTTAGTTGCAGATGATAGATCAACATCAGTTAAATCAACATTATCAAACGATGCACCCATAAACATTTTGGCTACATTTTCAACATTATCATAATTGAATCTTGGAACATCATTAGCTCCCATGGATTCACACTGATAGAACATGTTTTCCATATCAGTAGTGTTACTAGTATCTATTTCATCTAAACCGTTGATTGTCGTAACAACATGACATTGATCAAATGTCCTGTTAAGAGATGTAGGATAAATAGTATTAGCAGTATCTATATCAATTTCGGTTACACTTTGGCAATGATAAAATGCACGTTCCATATCCTTTAGGTTAGGCATAATAGCATCCTTAAAAGATACTGATGTAACATCACAAAATCCATCATTATCAACTTTGAACATATAATTCATACTTGTAACTGACGAAAGATCTGTTCCCTCAAAACTTATATCATTTATTAATGGGCATTTATAAAATGCATTAGCAAGAGTAGTAACTCCTCCAAGATTCGCATTTTTCACTGAAACATGAGTAATATTTGGGCTACTAGCAAAAATTGAAAGTTTTTTAACCAACGGAGCTTCCCACTCATTCGCACTGAATGTAACAACAGAACTATATGATTTCTGCAGTAAATATGTAATATCAGTAAGCATCGGTGTCTTTACTCTATCTAGTCTAACAGTAGTCACATTAGGACTGTTCGTAATAAGATCCTTCATTGTAGTAAGTCTTGGCATATTCAGACCAGACATATCAACTGTGGTAAACCCTGTACTAATACACGAATTGAACATATTAGACATAGTAGTAATATGAATCTCGTCTGTAATTTGTCCCCATTTTTTAAAGTCAATTGCAGTTGATGTAAGTGCGTAACAATTACTAAACATATAATCAGTAGAACTACATTCTTTCATGTTCCAATCATCTATTCCAGAATTAACAAATGAACAGTAATTGAATCCATCAAACGCTTTGGTAAGTGAGCCAAACACTTCCGGATTAGGTTCAAAAGAAAACCAATGAATTTCTACATCGATCCCATCTAATACAGAATACGCAAAAATAGGAGCCTCATAAGTTTCATCATTTCCATCCCAAAGAACAGCCGCTCTAAGTATAGATCCCCCAAATACATCGTAAACAGCAAGATTAGAACCTTTTGCAAGAGTAACTGTAATGCCAGAGCCACTAGCATTTAGCTTTCCTTTGATGGTTCCATCTTCATCAATATCAGCTAACGCTCCAAACAGACCGCTTTCTCCTCCAAGTGCACGAACACCTTCAGAAAAATCGTCTCTAACAAATCTCGAAACTAATGCCGGCACATTTCCACTCAAAAGTCGAATGGCACCAGGCGCTGTAGTTTTATTATTATTAGCACCACCGATTATTTTCGCGCCCCTAATGCTTTCATCAAGAATATCAAATGTATATGCCTCTTTATCTCCAGCCATAACATAATCTTCGATATCACTATATGTCTTACCTATTTCATCTTTAGAATCAACCTCTTTCCAACCTAAAAACCTGTAACCATAATCCATCTTTATTTTGTTTGAATTATAGTTACTTTCTGAACCAATAGAGTCACCAGTAAGATCATTTTTATAAATTGTTAATTCAAGTTCCTTTGCTGTTAAAGTCTTGAATCCTGAATAATCATCAGCTCTAAGTGTAATATTCTTATTAACTTCTGCAACCGCAGTAAATGTAGGTGTTCCTTCCGTTGCAAACACCTTATCCCAAATATCTTTTGTACCAAGTTTATACTGAACTAGGTTACCATTTTCTGTTTCATAAGTATTAGTTCCGGTATTGAATGCCCAATACTTAAACTTATAGCCATGATGTTCTACTGGTGAAACATTGCCTTCATACGAAGGTGTAATAGCTTCATAAGTATTTCTGTCATACTTGTTTTTATAACGATAGAATTTAACGTGTTTTTCTCCACCGTCTAAAGTAAGATTACCTGATCCAGTAACCTTAAAAATTGCGTCTTTTTCTTCTTTTTCCTTCGTAGTCCATGCATAAATATTAATTGGATCTAACTCTTCTGAGTCATCCGCAGGAAAAGTAATTTCACCCAATAAGGTTCTAATAGAATCAGTCCATTCAAAATCTGCACTTTCGTTCTTATCCAGGCTCCATTTTAAATCTATAAATCCACCCTCTAAAGAGAGTTTGTAATTTGTATTATCAACTTTAACGGTACTGTCTGCAGTGAGTGTATTGTCTGGACATTCTTCACAAGTTATAGCTCCGGTTTCATCCTTCTTAAAATTAAGTGTAACCGTAAATGTTGAGTAGGTTTTATCAACAACATTACCATCACCATCTTTAAGAACAACACCATGTGCCTCTTTAGCGTTAACAAAATTAAGTATAACCTTTCTAGAAACCTCTGAACCGCCTGTTCCGTTCCAATCTTCAGCAACAGAATATTCTGCTGGACAACAAGCATCAGTTTCATCATACTTCCACATATGAATGATATTGTTGGAAATATCAGAAGAAACCCCTGATTTGCCTGCCAAATCAAAGTTTGTTGGATTAGACGGATCATAACTATCTTTTTCTTTTACAACCCAATCATTTCCATCATATATAACATATTTATTTGTGCCTGTATCATAAGCAGCATAAACAATTGTATATGCTCCCTGATTGTCAATTGTAGCTTTTGTACCAGCTTTATTTTCAAAGCCATTTGCTTCGAGCCTTTTTGCAGTCCAAACGATGAAACTTGTTTCTTCAACACTAACCTTTGCCATATCAGCAGCACTATAACGTTTATCCTTCGTTATGGAATTGCCAGACTCCGTAAATGTATCTGAAAGAACAGTCTGTGATGCCTTTAGACATTCTTTAGCTGTTTCTATATATTTCTTATCCTTTGCATGATCTGTATATCCTAACAAAGCAGGAATAACTGCCGCTGCCATAATTGCAAGAATTACTAACACGACAATAAGCTCCACGAGCGTGAATCCTTTTTTAGAATTCTTCTGGGAGCTAATACTCTTTCTATTCTTTTTAATACTCAAACCAACCATCCCTACTTTACTAGGCCATATCATAAGCTTTCAACCTCCTATGTTTATGACGCAGTTAACGTAGGTTAACATACTTTTAGATACTAGTAGTTTACCATAATATCTAGCTTTTTACAAAGAAAACGCACTAATGTTCACAAAATCTTCAATTTTTCTCTTCATGCATTTCTTCTTCGTTATTTTCTATTGTTTTTTCTTCGGTCTCTTCCACTACTTCTTTATCTGCCATTTCTTCCACTTCTTTTTCCGTCTCTACCTCTTCAGTTATATCTTTCAGAGTTTTTTGGTTGGTGAAGCTTAAATCTACCGAGAGATTTTGTTTTATTAATAATTCCTGAATACCCATTGCAATGGCAATTATCATCAGACATTCTGTTTCCCATAATGCTCCGTAGCTAAGCTGCCAGATTGCTATAAGTATAAGGACTAATGCAAATATACGCGATACAAGTCTGCACGTGGTATCTATATTTTGTTTGACCACCTTTGTTCCACCTGTGCCATAATTCTCATAGAGCATAGGTATAATTATTTTTATGAGGTACGATCCAAGAAGGAACACTACTCCTGCAAACAGTGATTTAATGCTTATTAATATCATGAACAGGAACACTGTTGCAGAGAATCCAATAAACTTCACTTTGCTATTTGGAGCTTTTATTAATGCATCTAATCCTCTTGTTACAGCACGAAGAATAAATGCAAGTACTCCAACAAGGATCAAAATAAGGTAGTACGCTACACCGTATTTTTCTGCCTGGATATCTCCTAACGCGAGGATACCCACGAAGATTGAAGCAAGGTACGCAAGAGCACGTACGCATTCAACTACATATACTCGAAGATCCTGTTCTTCATACTTGTTCTCTTCCTCGTCCTCATTTTCTTTTGAGGATGAACCTTCCTCTTCGACGTCTACTTCTTTATCGTCTGAACTATCCTCAGATTTTTCTTTATCGTCACTAGTATATTTATCTATTATCGAATCTACTTCTGTTTTTTGAGATTTAACTGATTCTTCTTCATCTCGATTTATTTCAGTTTCAGAGCCAGTTTCAGAAACATCATTTGATTCTTCTTCCACATCTTCATCCAAATCTTCATCTAGCGAATAAGGATCTTCTTCAGGTTCTTCCACTCCATCCAGTAAATAAACATCTTTCTCGTACATTATCGATAGGACAACGATCATCACCAGCGCTGAGAGTGTTATCGAGAACGTTGAAGCGGCATTCATCTCCAATGTTATAGCCAGCACAACTACGCAAAAGAAAGAGGAAACAAAGTCCAGTACCATTGGCGACAGACCAATGTTCCTCTTGTTACGAATAAGTATTCTGTCTAAAGCAAATCTAAACAGAATGCATATAAGGATCACGAGGGCATCTGTTAACGCCTGACCTCGGGTTGTATAACCACCCAGTCCGCACTCAATCATGTCTCCTATCTCATATCCAATTACGCCCTGTAAAAACACAGAGACTATTAACAAAACTGCGTATATATTCATATCTTTCCCTTTATAAGTAATAGTATTTAGCTTTAATAAAGCATAACAGTAGAAAGCCCTTTTTTCAATATTAGATTAAAAGTCAGTTGTTAATTTTATTGTATATGTTACAATTAAAAATTAGAAGAATATTAGCGGGGTTATGCATATGAAACAAAACATTACTTTTTTATCATCAGATGAAATCACCACTATTCACGCAGTGAAATGGATTCCGGATGGCGAGCCTAAGGCTGTCATTCAGCTGGTTCATGGAATGGTGGAATATATTGAGAGGTACGAGGATTTTGCCAACTTCCTGGCAGGTCAGGGCTACCTGGTTGTAGGCCATGATCATCTTGGTCACGGACAATCGGTACGAAGTGTTGAGGACTGGGGATTTATGACAGAGCTTGCTCCTGCAAGAACTCTTGTAAGGGATATCCACCAGCTGAGAACTATGATTCAGAAGGATTATCCTACTCTTCCATACTACATTCTGGGACACAGTATGGGCTCCTATCTTCTTAGAAGATACCTTACACACAAGGGCAAGGGACTGGCAGGCGCTATCATTGTTGGAACCGGTAGTGAACCTGATATGATGGTCAGAAGCGGTCTTATGCTTGTACGCGGAACTGCTAAGAGTAAAGGATGGCATTTTAGAAGTGCAAAGCTGCAGAGTCTTACATACAGCTCAGCTTACAAGAAGTATGATTTAACTAGAACTGATTTGGATAACAGCTGGATTTGTAGTGATCCTGAGATTATGAAGAAGTATTATGCTGATCCAAGATGCAGTTTCCTTTTTACAACAAGTGGATTTGAGGCATTGCTCAGCACTGTTCTCTTTGTTAATCAGAAAAGAAACATTGAGCTTATTCCAAAGGACCTACCACTTTTCATTATTTCCGGTGAAGGCGATCCTGTAGGAAATCTTGGTAAGGGTGTGAAGGATGTTTATCAGAAGTATGTTAAGGCCGGCATTACAGATATCGAATGTAAGCTTTATCCTGATATGAGACATGAAATTCTTAACGAACCTGACAAGCAGATAGTTTATGATGATGTAGCCGCATGGCTAGACAAACACCAAGCACAATAGCAAATTGGTTTACATAAAATTAAGTCAGTGAGATCTGACCCCATTGACTTATTACTAGAGCACTAATAATTTCTATACTTAATAAACGCAAAAACACCTCAGAATTCACACAAGGAATCTGAGGTGTTTTCTACATTTTAAGTATCTATACATCATTTATTATATGCATTGCTGTGTTTACTCTGCATCGTGTGATCCTTTATCCTTACGGATTACATCATGCGCTCCTCCTTCTACAATACTTGTAGATGAAACAAGAGTAAGCTTTGCTTTATCCTGGAATTCTTTAATATTAAGTGCTCCACAGTTACACATAGTAGACTTAACCTTGCTGAGAGTTCTGTCTACGTTATCCTTAAGTGGTCCAGCATATGGAACATATGAATCAACGCCTTCCTCAAAGTGAAGCTTCTTATCTCCACCCAGGTCATATCTCTGCCAGTTACGAGCACGGTTGCTTCCCTCGCCCCAATACTCCTTAACATAATTGCCATTTACAAGAAGCTTCTCTGTTGGACTCTCGTCAAATCTTGCGAAGTAACGACCAAGCATTACGAAATCAGCACCCATAGCAAGCGCAAGTGTTATATGATGATCATATACTATACCACCATCTGAACATACAGGAATATATACTCCTGTCTCCTTGAAATACTCATCTCTAGCCTGGCAAACCTCTATAAGAGCTGTCGCCTGTCCACGACCTATACCCTTTGTCTCTCTAGTAATACAGATGGAACCTCCACCTATACCAACCTTGATAAAGTCTGCTCCACACTCAGCTAGGAATCTGAAACCTTCTCTGTCAACAACATTTCCGGCACCTACTTTAACTGAATCTCCGTAGTTATCTCTGATCCATTTAAGTGTGATCTCCTGCCATGCCGAAAAACCTTCTGAAGAGTCGATACAGAGAACGTCTGCGCCTGCTTCAAGTAATGCAGGAACTCTTTCAGCGTAGTCTCTAGTGTTTATTCCAGCACCTACAACATATCTCTTCTGGTCATCAGTCAGTTCACTAGGATTAGCCTTGTGTGCGTCATAATCCTTACGGAAGACGAAGCTCACCAGACGGCCTTCCTTGTCAATGATTGGAAGTGAATTGAGCTTGTTGTCCCAGATGATATCATTTGCTTCTGAAATAGTACATCCATCTTCAGCTGTGATAAGTTTCTCAAGTGGTGTCATAAACTCCTTGACCTTGAGATCAGTAGCCATACGGCTAACTCGATAGTCACGACTGGATACTATACCAACCAGTTTTCCTTCAGCTGTTCCATCCTCAGTTACAGCAACTGTAGAATGTCCATTCTTCTCTTTAAGAGCAAGTATGTCGCCGAGTGTTGCCTCTGGGCTTACATTTGAATCGCTCTTAACGAAACCTGCTTTATAGCCTTTAACCTTGGCAACCATTGCAGCCTCGTCCTCGATTGTCTGTGAACCGTAGATAAATGACACACCACCTGATTTTGCAAGTGCTATTGCAAGTCTGTCACCAGATACTGACTGCATGATTGCAGATACCATTGGGATTGTCATTTCTATCGCTGACTCTTCGCCTTTTTTGAATTTAACAAGTGGGGTTTTAAGACTTACATTATCAGGAATACATTCACTAGATGAATATCCAGGGATAAGTAAGTATTCGTTAAATGTGTGCGATGGTTCATTGATATAAGTTGCCATGATCTTCCTCCTTTTTTCACTTTCACTATATGTTATCTAAAATATAATTACTCGAAATTATACTCCAAGTTTATCATAATCACAAATGTTATTTTTAACAAAATTCTGTCATGTAAATGTTATACATTGATAGATTTTCACACAACTAAGTTTACCTTGAAACAACAACCTTGTTTTTACCGGTTCTTTTAGCTTCGTAAAGTGCGTCATCTGCCCTCATACAAGGGATATCGGAGTTCTCACCAGCAACCATTTCAGTCACTCCTAAACTAAGAGTCTGATGCGCACACTTCTCAAATTCCAGGTTGTTAAAGTTCTTTCTGAAAAGCTCAGCTACTTCAATAGCTTTACCTTCATTCGAATCAGGAAGGAGAACCATAAACTCCTCACCACCCCATCTTCCTGCCTTTCCAGAAATGTTATGCTCAGCCATGGTATCAAGGAGCATCTGAGCCAGTCCTTTCAGAACCAGGTCGCCCTCTCTATGGCCAAAGGTATCATTTACCTTCTTAAAATCATCTATATCCATCATGATAAGGGATGAACCAACATTCGCTTTGCTGCAGTTAGATGTATTCAAATACTTCTCTGCTTCGAGAGTTATACAATGCTGTATCTCTCCTCTATTGAAGAGCTTAGTAAGTCCATCCTGCTTAGCTACTATCTCCAGCTTTCTATTTGTTTCTTCCAGTTCTTCAGTAGCTGCCTGAATAAATGTAGCCAGGCGGTTGATCATTGAAACCTTACCTGAGAATTCTTCATTATCCATTTCAACCGTAGGAACAACCTTTTCTCTCAGGTCTCCTTCTCTTTGTGCCTCTATAACAAGAGTAACATTGTGTTGGTTTACATAATCTCCGTTCCTCAAGAACTCTCCAGAGGTATAAAAGCCAGATGTTGGCGCTAGTGACTGGAATGGATCTGTCTCATTTCCCACCTCATCATCGCCCCAGAAGGTTCTTCTGGCCGCACATGAAAATACATTGAATGTATCAGGTATAAAATCCTGGAAAGAAACTGCGGCGTTGTAAACGCTCTCCAGAATGGTGCTTGGATCACCATAGGCTATTCTCGCCTGCACATTCTCTGCAATGTCCGCTGTCATTATCAGCGCACCATCGTCGTCACTATCTATAGGCGCTCTCAGTATGTCCATTCCGTTTAGCTCATAAAGAAATGGGAATTCCAATGTATTCACAAAGAAGTTATCATCATTTTTTATATTCAGATACTTATAATACATTTCATAGGCAGGTCTGCCGTCCAGCTCGTAGAGGTATGGACCCTTCGCCTTTGTAACCTGATGGTATCTTCCGAGAGGTTTCCAGCCTGTTACATGAAGAGCTTTTACGTAATAATCCTCTCCACCTGTCAAAAGAAAAACTGCTGCGTGGTCAGATATCTCTCCCTCAGAAGAAAATACAAAGGCCGCATTTTCATTCATATTTTCAGAAAATGCACCGCCACCGCAGAATACTATCTTCTTCGGAAGCATTCCCAAATAATCACAATAATCTGTCATGGACATTCCACGCATAGTTGTATAAGTCATTATGGATTTAACCCAGGGATTATCTTTAACATAAAGACACAGTTCAGAAGCTACCCGCTGAGCTTTATTCTCATCCAAAGGAAACTGTAGTAGCTTTATCTGTGTAGATGGATATTCATAGGCTGTACATATGATACTTATTGGAGATTTACTCTTATCTCCCATAAGTATATTGCCATTTGTAGAACATCCCATATAAAGAGCATCTGGAATTTCACGATCTATAACATCGCAAATTCTTTCAATCTTACTCTTATCAAGACTCTCTGTATATATCTGAAATAAAACATTAGATACAACCGAAGCGTTGCACCATTGTCTTATTCTTTTAAGTATGCTGACGAGCTTATCTTCGCCCTCATAATCGAACTGAAACTGTTTCATATGTGCCTCCTACCCTGACCGCAAAAACACTAAATGAGCTGTATTGCTATTCTATCACAAACCCACTATCTCATACAAGTAAGATACCAGCACAGTCTCGCATTTTCTATGCACAAAAAAAGGCGCCTCGCAAAAGCGAAGCGCCTAAAGTAATTCGTTATAAATCTATCTTAGATTACTCTACGATAGAAACAACTCTACCAGAACCTACTGTTCTACCACCCTCACGGATAGCGAATGTAAGACCCTGCTCCATAGCTACTGGGTGAATAAGCTCGATAGACATCTCTACGTTATCACCAGGCATGCACATCTCTGTACCTGCAGGAAGGTTACAAACACCTGTAACGTCTGTTGTTCTGAAGTAGAACTGTGGACGATAGTTGTTGAAGAATGGAGTATGACGTCCACCCTCGTCCTTTGTAAGAACGTAAACCTGAGCAGTAAACTTCTTGTGACATGTTACTGTACCTGGCTTAGCAAGAACCTGACCCTTCTGGATCTCATCTCTGTTGATACCACGAAGAAGTGCACCGATGTTATCACCAGCCTGAGCCTCATCAAGAAGCTTTCTGAACATCTCGATACCAGTAACAACTGTCTTCTGAACATCTTCCTTGATACCAAGGATTTCAAGCTCGTCGTTCATGTGAAGTGTACCACGCTCTACTCTACCTGTTGCAACTGTACCACGACCTGTGATTGTGAATACGTCCTCAACTGGCATAAGGAATGGCTTATCTGTATCACGCTCTGGAGTTGGGATATACTCATCAACTGTATCCATGAGTTCCATGATCTTGTCGCCCCACTCTTTATCTCCCTCAAGAGCCTTAAGAGCAGAACCCTTAATGATTGGGCATCCCTCGAAACCATACTCTTCAAGAGCTTCAGAAACTTCCATCTCTACAAGCTCGATAAGCTCATCATCATCAACCATATCACACTTGTTAAGGAATACGATGATATATGGAACGTTTACCTGACGAGCAAGAAGGATATGCTCTCTTGTCTGAGCCATAACTCCGTCTGTAGCTGCAACAACGAGGATAGCACCATCCATCTGAGCAGCACCAGTGATCATGTTCTTAACGTAGTCAGCATGTCCTGGGCAGTCAACGTGTGCATAATGTCTCTTCTCTGTCTCATACTCAACGTGAGCTGTTGAAATAGTGATACCACGCTCTCTCTCTTCTGGAGCCTTATCAATATTTGCGAAATCTACAGCTGAGTTACCAGATACTCTCTCAGAAAGTACCTTTGTGATAGCTGCTGTAAGAGTTGTCTTACCATGGTCTACGTGACCGATTGTACCAATGTTAACATGTGGTTTTGTTCTTTCAAACTTAGCCTTTGCCATTTTAAAAATCCTCCTAATATTTACGTTTAACAGCACTAAAATAGATTTTACTAAATTAGTTATTATTTTTCAAGTATATTTATAGTTTAATTACTATTTCTGTGATAGAACTTTTTCCTGAACATTCTTTGGACACTGCTCATATCTCTCGAAGAACATTGAGTAGTTACCACGTCCCTGTGTTCTTGAACGAAGATCTGTTGAGTAACCAAACATTTCAGCAAGTGGAACATAAGCCTTAACAAGCTTACCATTACCAACATCTTCCATACCCTCAACACGACCACGTCTTGAGTTAAGGTCACCGATAACATCTCCCATATAATCTGCAGGCATTGTTACCTCAACCTTCATAACAGGCTCAAGAAGTACTGGGTTACCCTTCTTCATAGCATCCTTGAACGCCATAGAACCAGCGATGTGGAATGCCATCTCAGATGAGTCGACTTCATGATATGAACCATCATATACTTCAGCCTCTACACCAAGTACAGGATATCCGCCAAGGATACCAGCCTGTGCAGCTTCTTCAATACCTTCACCGATAGATGGAATGTATTCCTTAGGAATGTTACCACCAACTACAGTTGAAGTGAACTTGAACTGCTCTTCACCGTTAGGATCCATAGGTGTGAACTTAACTTTACAATGTCCGTACTGTCCACGACCACCAGACTGCTTAACATACTTAGAATCAATATCAACAGGTGTTGTAAATGTCTCTTTGTATGAAACCTGAGGAGCACCAACGTTAGCCTCTACCTTGAACTCACGGAGCAGACGGTCAACGATGATCTCAAGGTGAAGCTCACCCATACCAGCGATGATTGTCTGACCTGTCTCAGTATTTGTATGTGTCTTAAATGTAGGATCTTCCTCTGCAAGTTTAGCAAGTGCATCAACAAGCTTATCCTGTCCATCCTTTGTCTTAGGCTCGATAGCGAGCTCGATAACAGGATCTGGGAATTCCATAGACTCAAGGATAACTGGGTGCTGTTCATCACAGATAGTATCACCAGTTGTTGTATTCTTAAGTCCTACTACAGCAGCGATATCTCCTGAGTAAACTCTCTCGATATCCTGTCTATCATTAGCGTGCATCTGTACAATACGTCCAACACGCTCTTTCTTATTCTTAGTTGCATTCAGTACATATGAACCCTTTGCAAGTGTTCCTGAATAAACTCTGATAAATGCAAGCTTACCAACGAATGGGTCAGCTGCGATCTTAAATGCAAGTGCTGAGAATGGCTCGTCATCAGATGACTTCTTAGTAATCTCATTACCCTGCATATCTGTACCCTTAATATCAGGAATATCTGTTGGTGCAGGCATGAACTCGATAACAGCATCCAGCATCTTCTGGATACCCTTGTTCTGATGTGCTGAACCACAGCATACAGGAACTACACGTCCCTTCTCTCCTGCAGGATCATCGATAGGAGCACAAGTACCAGCTCTAAGAGCTGCCTTAAGCTCGTCGATTGATGGCTCCTCACCTTCAAGGTAAGCCATCATCAGGTCATCATCAAGCTCGCAGCATGTTTCTACAAGCTCTGTGTGCCATTTATCTGCTAACTCTTTATAATCATCTGGAATATCAACTATTGAGATATCCTCGCCCTTATCATCATTGTAGATATAAGCCTTCATCTCAAAAAGATCGATGATTCCTTCAAAGAAATCTTCCTTACCAATAGGAATGTTTATAACTACCGGCTTCTTACCAAGTCTTTCCTTGATCTCTTCTACAGTATTGTAGAAGTCTGCACCAAGGATATCCATCTTGTTTACGAAAGCCATACGTGGTACGTGATATGTATCTGCCTGACGCCATACGTTCTCTGACTGAGGCTCAACACCACCCTTAGCATCAAATACACCAACTGCACCGTCAAGTACACGAAGTGAACGCTCAACCTCAACTGTAAAGTCAACGTGACCAGGAGTATCAATGATATTGATACGATGCTCAAGAGCACCTGGCTTTGGCTTGCAGTTTTCTTGAACTGTCCAATGACATGTAGTTGCGGCAGATGTAATAGTGATACCTCTTTCCTGCTCCTGTTCCATCCAGTCCATGGTAGCAGTACCTTCATAGGTCTCACCAATCTTGTAGTTAACGCCTGTATAATAAAGAATTCTCTCTGTAAGAGTTGTCTTACCAGCATCGATGTGAGCCATGATACCGATATTTCTTGTTCTCTCTAATGGATATTCTCTTCCAGCCAAGACTGTTTCCTCCTTATTTTAATTGTCTACTATATAGACTAGAATCTGTAATGAGCAAATGCCTTATTAGCCTCTGCCATTCTGTGCATTTCTTCTTTACGCTTTACAGATGCGCCTGTGTTGTTAGAAGCATCTATAAGCTCGAGAGCAAGTCTCTCCTTCATTGTCTTCTCAGTTCTCTGACGTGAGAAGTTTGTAATCCAACGAAGTCCAAGAGCCTGTCTTCTGTCAGGTCTAACCTCAATAGGTACCTGATATGTCGCACCTCCGATACGTCTAGCCTTAACCTCGAGCTGTGGCATAACATTGTTCATTGCTGCCTCAAAAACCTCAACTGGGTCTTTGCCTGTCTGCTCTTTGATCTGGTCAAAAGCTCCGTAAACGATCTTTTCAGCAACACCCTTCTTACCATCTAACATAATGTTATTGATAAGACGAGTAACTACCTTGCTGTTGTAGATTGGATCGGCAAGTACGTCTCTTTTTGCTATATGTCCTTTACGTGGCACGGTTCTTCCCTCCTTAATAATAATTAATTCTTAGGTACTCACGTTATTCTGACGCAAAATGCATTCTGCGCCTTTTACGTGTTTTCGTGCGGCTTGATGAAAACATTGCTTGTATCATAAAACCAGCACTTAGTGTTAAGTCTAAAAATGCTAACTTACCTAAACTTATTTAGCATCCTTAGGACGCTTAGCACCATACTTTGAACGTGCCTGACGTCTCTTTGCAACTCCAGCTGTATCAAGTGTACCACGGATAATGTGGTATCTTGTACCAGGAAGGTCCTTTACTCTTCCTCCACGAACGAGAACAACGCTGTGCTCCTGAAGGTTGTGACCTTCACCAGGAATGTAGCTTGTTACCTCGATTCCGTTAGAAAGACGAACTCTGGCTATCTTACGCATAGCTGAGTTAGGCTTCTTAGGGGTTGCTGTCTTAACAGCTGTACAAACACCTCTCTTCTGTGGTGAGCTAGCGTTTGTAGGCTTCTTCTTCAGTGAGTTGTAGCTTCTCTGAAGAGCAGGAGCTGTAGACTTCTTTACAGATGTCTCTCTACCCTTTCTAACTAACTGGTTAAATGTTGGCATGTTTTCACCTCCGTTCTTTTTAATATTTGGAGCACTCTTAAAAAGAGCGCAATAAAATGGGCGTGTTTTTACGCACGCCCATCTATTATACATATCTGTATTTAAGTTGTCAATCAATTTCTTACTTGAACAGAAAGCATTTTACTCTTCTGTTTCTGTAGCTTCAGAAGCTGTAATTTCGCCTTCGTCTGAAATAAGAACTGTCTCATCTTCGAACTCGCCTTCAGTACCTTCGATATCTCTTACATACTCAGTGTTAAGCTTAACACTTCTGTATCTCTTCATACCTGTACCTGCAGGGATGAGCTTACCGATAAGTACGTTCTCCTTAAGTCCAATAAGAGGATCAACCTTACCCTTGATAGCAGCACTTGTAAGAACCTTTGTTGTCTCCTGGAAGGAAGCAGCTGAAAGGAATGAGTTAGTAGCAAGTGAAGCCTTTGTGATTCCGAGAAGGATACGACTAGCAACAACTGGACGAAGATTCTCTTCCTCAAACATCTCATTGATTTCTTCTATATCAAGTACATCTGCAAGAGTTCCTGGTAAGTACTCTGAATCACCAGCATCCTCAATTCTTGTCTTCTTGAGCATCTGACGAACGATAATCTCAATGTGCTTATCGTTGATATCAACACCCTGAAGTGAGTAAACCTTCTGAACCTCGCGAAGCATGTAGTTCTGAACAGCCTCAACACCCTTAATCTTAAGGATATCATGTGGATTTACTGAACCTTCTGTCAGCTCATCACCGGCCTCGATCATAGCTCCATTCTCAACCTTAGTACGTGATCCATAAGGAATAAGGTAAGTCTTTGACTCGCCTGTTTCATCATTTGTAATAACAGCTTCTCTCTTCTTAGCTGTATCTCTGATTTCAACCTTACCGTCGATATCTGAGATAATTGCAAGACCCTTAGGCTTACGAGCCTCGAAAATCTCCTCTACTCTAGGAAGACCCTGTGTGATATCGCCACCGGCAACACCACCTGAGTGGAAGGTTCTCATTGTAAGCTGTGTACCTGGCTCACCGATTGACTGAGCTGCGATAATACCAACAGCCTCACCAACCTGAACTGCCTGACCTGTTGCAAGGTTAACACCGTAACACTTAGCACAGATACCAAGATGACATCTACATGAAAGTACGGATCTGATCTTCATCTTAGCATCCTTTCTTACCTCACCAGTCTCTGGATCTGTGAAAGGTTCGCCAGTATCAACCTGAACACCATACTTAACTATTCTTTCTGCTCTGGCTGGAGTGATCATATGGTTAACCTTAACGATCATCTCACCATTTGCATCGAAAATGCTTTCTGCAGCATATCTACCTCTGATACGATCCTCAAAGCCCTCGATAACACGCTTACCTTCCATGAAAGGCTGTACGTAGATACCAGGCTTAACATCGCTATCAGCCATACAGTCTGTCTCTCTGATGATGATATCCTGGGAAACATCTACAAGTCTTCTTGTAAGGTAACCTGAATCGGCTGTACGAAGAGCCGTATCTGACAGACCCTTACGAGCACCGTGTGCTGAAATGAAGTACTCCAGTACGTCAAGACCTTCACGGAAGTTAGACTTGATAGGAAGCTCGATAGTAGCACCTGTTGTATCGGCCATCAGACCACGCATACCTGCCAGCTGTTTAATCTGCTGATCAGAACCACGGGCACCGGAATCGGCCATCATGTAAATATTGTTGTATTTATCCAGACCATCAAGAAGTGACTTAGTAAGCTTCTTATCTGCCTCTTCCCAAAGTCTGATAACACTCTTCTTACGATCTTCCTCTGTAAGGAATCCCATCTCAAAGAGGTTATTAACCTCATCAACGTTCTTCTGAGCTTGAGCAAGAAGTTCCTTCTTATCAGCAGGTACTGTCATATCTGCGATAGAAACTGAGATACCACTAAGAGTTGAATACTTATAACCTAGAGCCTTAACATCATCAAGAACCTCAGCTGTCTTAGTAGCACCGTGGATATTGATACACTTATTAAGAAGCTTCTTCAGGTCACCCTTCTTAACCAGCTTATTGATTTCTGGATAAAGAACCTCATCTGGGTTACTTCTATCTACGAAACCAAGATCCTGTGGGATAATCTCATTGAAGATAAGTCTACCAAGTGTAGTATCAACAAATCCTGTAACTTCTTTACCATCTGTAGTTGTAGCAGTTCTACGAATGTAGATCTTCTGCTGAAGAGTTATATCCTTGTTGTCAAATGCCAGAAGAGCACGGTTCAGATTCAGGAATCTACGTCCAAGCATATCCTCAACTGTAGAAACGATGTTCTTGTAGAAGATAGTTGCTGGGATGCCTTCTTTCTCGTCACCCTTTGTTTTCTTCTTGACAACAGTAACTCTGATCTTATCAAATGCATGAACCTCGCCCTTCTCAGCGTCAGCCTTGATAGCTGCAAGGTTCTTATCTTCATCTTCTTCCAGATATTCCTTAACGATCTCACTCTCTTCGTAAGGTACTTCCTTGAACTTATCCATTGTCAGATAGTAGATACCAAGTACCATATCCTGTGAAGGAACTGATACAACTCCACCGTCTGATGGCTTAAGCAGGTTGTTAGGTGACAGAAGTAAGAATCTACATTCTGCCTGTGCCTCTACTGAAAGTGGAAGGTGAACAGCCATCTGGTCACCATCGAAGTCGGCGTTGAAGGCCATACATACGAGTGGGTGAAGCTTAATAGCCTTACCTTCTACAAGGATTGGCTCAAATGCCTGAATACCAAGTCTATGAAGTGTAGGAGCACGGTTCAGCATAACTGGGTGCTCTTTGATAACATCCTCGAGAATATCCCATACGCCAGATTCAAGTCTCTCAACCTTCTTCTTAGCAGCCTTAATGTTATCTGCCTTACCTCTGGATACAAGCTCCTTCATAACGAAAGGCTTGAACAGCTCGATAGCCATCTCCTTTGGAAGACCACACTGATAAATCTTAAGTTCTGGTCCAACGACGATAACTGAACGGCCTGAGTAGTCAACACGCTTTCCAAGCAGATTCTGACGGAAACGTCCCTGCTTACCCTTAAGCATGTCAGACAGTGACTTAAGTGTTCTGGAGCTTGATCCAGTAACAGCACGTCCGTGACGACCATTATCGATAAGTGAATCTACAGCTTCCTGAAGCATTCTCTTCTCATTTCTGATGATGATATCAGGAGCTGGGATCTCAAGAAGCTTCTTGAGACGGTTATTTCTGTTAATGATTCTTCTATAAAGATCATTAAGATCTGATGATGCAAATCTACCACCATCCAGCTGAACCATAGGTCTCAGATCTGGTGGGATAACTGGTACAACATCAAGGATCATCCACTCTGGCTTATTACCTGAGTTTCTGAATGACTCAACAACGTCGAGTTTCTTTATGATCTTAGCTCTCTTCTGACTTGTTGCAGTCTCGAGCTCTTTGTTAAGTTCTTCTGATTCTTTCTCAAGATCAACCTTCTTAAGCAGTTCCTTAACAGCCTCAGCACCCATTCCAACCTTGAATGCATCAGCTCCGTACTCAGAAATCTTAGTTCTGTATTCCTGCTCAGAAATAATCTGCTTCTCATGAAGGTCTGTGCTACCAGCATCGATTACGATGTAAGCCGAGAAGTAAAGTACTCTTTCAAGTTCACGTGGTGAAAGGTCAAGGAGAAGTCCCATTCTACTTGGGATACCCTTGAAGTACCAAATGTGTGAAACTGGGCATCCGAGTTCAATATGTCCCATACGCTCACGACGAACGCTTGACTTTGTGATTTCAACACCACATCTGTCACAGATGATACCCTTGAAACGTATCTTCTTATACTTACCGCAGTGACACTCCCAATCCTTTGTAGGTCCGAAGATCTTCTCGCAGAAGAGACCGTCACGCTCTGGCTTCCATGTTCTATAGTTGATAGTCTCTGGCTTTGTTACCTCACCAAATGACCACTCTCTAATCTTTTCAGGAGACGCAAGACCAATCTTGATAGCATCAAAATATATAGGCTGCTCCTGCTCTGTATCTGTATTAATTGCCATCTGTTTCGTCTCCTCCTTTATTCATCCATTCCATCATTGTCGCCGTAATCATCGAAGTCCGGTTCTTCTTCAGTTGCAAATGAGCTGTCAATAATATCTCCAGACTCATCTACCTCGCTGTAACCGCCGCTCTCAAGATCACCTTCGTACGCTCTGGTATCATCGCCCTCAAGGAGTGCTCTGGTACGTCTGTCGTAATCGCCGGAATCTCCAAGCTCAACTTCTTCTCCATCCTCTCTGAGTACACGCACATCAAGTCCGAGTGACTGGAACTCTTTAAGGAGTACCTTGAAGGACTCTGGTGTACCAGGGTTAGGAATGTTCTCGCCCTTAATGATAGCCTCATATGTCTTAACACGTCCGATGATATCATCTGACTTAACAGTAAGGATCTCTTGAAGTGTTGATGAAGCACCATATGCCTCAAGAGCCCAAACCTCCATCTCACCGAATCTCTGACCACCGAACTGAGCTTTACCACCAAGTGGCTGCTGAGTAACCAGTGAGTAAGGACCGGTTGAACGTGCGTGGATCTTGTCGTCTACCAGATGGTGCAGTTTCAGGTAATGCATGAAACCAACTGATACTGGTGCGGGAATTGCCTCACCTGTACGTCCGTCTCTCAGCTGAACCTTACCTGTCTCATCAATAGGAACGCCTTTCCATTCTTCTCTGTGATCACGGTTCTCATAGAGATAATCCATAACACCCGGATCAACATAATCCTTATACTTAGCTTCGAACTCTTCCCAAGAAGTGTTGGCATAATCATTAGCCATCTGAAGCTCTTTAACAATATCTTCCTCCTTAGCGCCATCAAAGATAGGAGTTGATACCTTGAATCCAAGCACCTCAGATGCAAGTCCAAGGTGAAGTTCAAGTACCTGTCCTATGTTCATACGTGAAGGAACGCCGAGAGGGTTAAGTACGATATCAAGTGGACGTCCGTTTGGAAGGAATGGCATATCCTCTACTGGAAGTACGCGGGAAACGACACCCTTGTTACCATGACGACCAGCCATCTTATCACCAACTGATATCTTTCTCTTCTGTGCGATGTAAACACGAACCATCTTTGTAACGCCTGGCTTCAGCTCATCGCCATTCTCTCTTGTGAATATCTTAATATCCATAACAACACCGTAAGCACCGTGAGGAACTCTAAGTGATGTATCTCTAACTTCTCTAGCCTTCTCACCGAAGATAGCTCTAAGGAGTTTCTCTTCAGCTGTAAGCTCTGTCTCACCCTTAGGTGTAACCTTACCAACGAGGATATCACCGGCACGTACCTCAGCACCAATGCGGATAATACCATTCTCATCAAGGTTCTTAAGAGCATCCTGGCTAAGACCAGCAAGGTCTCTTGTTATCTCTTCAGGTCCGAGCTTAGTATCTCTTGCTTCAGACTCATATTCTTCTATATGAACTGATGTATAAACATCATCTCTTACAAGCTTCTCTGAAAGGAGTACAGCATCCTCGTAGTTGTAACCTTCCCAAGTCATGAATCCGATAAGTGGGTTCTTACCAAGTGCAAGCTCACCGTTAGATGTTGAAGCACCATCGGCGATAACCTCACCCTTCTTAACCTTGTCGCCCTTGAAAACGATAGGTCTCTGGTTCATGCAGTTACCCTGGTTACTACGTGAGAACTTAATAACATCGTACTCATCCTTGGTTCCATCATCACACTTAACGATGATCTTCTCGCTGGATGAAAGCTCAACTGTACCATCATGCTTAGCAACGATTGTTACACCTGAGTCAACAGCTGCCTTAGACTCCATACCTGTACCAACTACAGGTGCATCTGTCTTAAGAAGTGGTACTGCCTGACGCTGCATGTTAGAACCCATGAGGGCACGGTTAGCATCGTCGTTCTGAAGGAATGGTACCATTGATGTAGCAACCGAGAATACCATACGTGGAGACACGTCCATGAAGTCAACATTTGTCTTAGCAAAAACAGATGTCTCTTCGCGACGACGACCAGCTACGTTCTTGTTAATGAAGTGACCCTTCTCATCAAGTGGCTCAGAAGCCTGAGCTACGATGTAGTTATCTTCTTCATCGGCTGTCATGTAAACAACCTCATCTGTAACAACTGGATTCTCAGGATCAGTCTTATCTACTCTTCTATAAGGAGCCTCGATAAAACCATACTGATTAATACGAGCAAATGTTGCAAGTGAGTTGATCAGACCGATGTTAGGACCTTCAGGTGTCTCGATAGGACACATACGTCCATAATGTGTATAGTGAACGTCTCGAACCTCGAATCCGGCTCTCTCTCTTGAAAGACCACCAGGTCCAAGAGCTGAAAGACGTCTCTTATGTGTTAATTCGGAAAGTGGGTTGTTCTGATCCATGAACTGTGAAAGCTGTGATGAACCGAAGAACTCCTTAACTGCTGCAGTTACAGGCTTGATGTTGATAAGAGACTGAGGTGTGATAGTCTCGATATCCTGTGTCTGCATACGTTCCTTAACTACTCTCTCAAGTCTTGAAAGACCTATACGATACTGGTTCTGGAGAAGCTCCCCTACTGACTTGATACGTCTGTTACCTAAGTGGTCGATATCGTCACTTGAACCAACTTCGTACTCAAGGTGCATATTGTAATTAATAGAAGCAAGTATATCTTCTCTAGTAATGTGCTTTGGAATCAGCTGATTAACTGATGCAGCAATTGCTTCCTTTAATTCTTCTTCATCTTCATACTGCTCTAAGAGTTCAGCAAGAACTGGATAATAAACATCCTCATTAATACCAAGGTCTTCAGGATCAACATCTGGAAGTCTATCCTGAATCCATGGACGGATGTCTACCATCATATTAGAAAGAACCTTAACGTTAGCTGTCTCTGTCTGCACGATAACATGATCTACTGCAGCATCCTGGATAGCTTTACTAGATTCCTTGTTGAGGATCTCACCCTGAGCATACATTACCTCACCTGTAAGTGGATCGATAACATCTTCTGCAAGGATAAGTCCATCTATACGATTCATGAAGTTTAACTTCTTATTAAACTTGAAACGACCAACACGAGCAAGGTCGTATCTTCTCTGATCGAAGAACATGGAGTTGATAAGACTCTCAGCACTCTCTACTGCAAGAGGCTCACCTGGTCTCAGTTTTTTGTACAGCTCAAGAATACCCTCTTCATATGTCTTAGAAGGATCCTTAGCAAATGAAGCCTGAAGCTTAGGCTCATCTCCGAAAAGATTCAGAATCTCCTCATCCGTACCTACTCCAAGAGAACGAATGAGAACAGTTACTGGGACTTTTCTATTTCTATCTACTTTTACATAAAATACGTCGTTTGCATCTGTCTCATACTCTAACCAAGCACCACGGTTTGGGATAACCTGGCATGAGAATAAAGCTTTACCAGTCTTATCACGTCCTATTGAGTAGTAGATACCCGGTGAACGAACAAGCTGACTTACGATTACACGCTCTGCACCATTAATTACAAATGTACCAGTTTCTGTCATGAGTGGCATATCACCCATGAATACATCATGCTGATTGATCTCACCTGTTTCATTATTAATGAGACGAACGTTTACTTTAAGAGGAGCTGAATATGTAGCATCTCTCTCTTTACACTCTTCGATGGTGTATTTTTTATCCTCTTCATTCAGTTTGTAATCAACAAACTCGAGACTAAGTTTTCCGGAAAAGTCCGTTATTGGACTGATATCCTTAAATGCCTCATCGAGTCCCTCTTCAAGGAACCACTTGTAGGAATTAACCTGCACGCCGATAAGGTTAGGCATTTCGAGAACTTCTTCTTTTCCGGAATAGCTCATACGTATGTTTTTGCCTGATTGAATTGGACGCATTCTGTAGTTTTCCATGTGACGTATTTCACCTCTCGTTTAAATTATCAAAATAGCTTAAAAATAGTGGATTTCCGCAAAAAACAGCGTACAAATCACACACTGAGCCTATAATAAGCGCAGTGTACCAATTTAACCTATAATGACAATTTACTACTTTAACAAATCAAGATAAAAAATGCAAGCACTTTTTTTAATAAAAATGTGCTTGCATCAGACTGCAATTCTTTAAAAGAATTGCAGGTTATAAAAGTCGAGATTAAATTACTTAAGAGTGATCTTAGCTCCAACTTCCTCGAACTTCTTCTGGATGTCCTCAGCCTCTGCCTTAGATACAGCCTCTTTAAGTACCTTTGGAGCACCCTCAACTGCTTCCTTAGCTTCCTTAAGTCCAAGACCTGTTACATCACGAACAACCTTGATAACCTTGATCTTCTCTGATCCAACTTCTGTAAGCTCTACATCGAACTCATCCTTGTCAGCTGCTGCGCCAGCTGCGTCTCCGCCTGCTGCTGCAACTACAACTCCAGCTGCTGCTGAAACACCATACTTCTCTTCTACTGCCTTTACAAGATCATTGAGCTCGAGTACTGAGAGCTCGTCGATAGCAGCTACTAATTCTTCTACTGTCATTTTAAATATCCTCCAAATTTTAATTTATTTTCTTATTAATAGGTTTGCCTAACTATTTAGGCGTTTTGTGTTACTTACTCAGCTGCGCCGGCTTTCTGCTCAGCAACCTGATTGATAACACGAGCGAAGTTTGTAATAGGTGACTGCAAACTTCCAAGGAACTTTGAAAGAAGTTCTTCTCTTGATGGGATAGTTGCGATAACATCGATACCATCTTTGTCATAGTATGTGCCTTCAACTACACCGCTCTTAAGCTCAATCTTCTTGTTGTCCTTAGCGAACTTAGCAACAACTCTTGCAGGAGCTGTAGCATCATCCTTAGAAATAGCTAAGGCTGTAGGACCTTCAAGATCCTTAGCAAGATCAGCGAACTCAGTTCCTTCGATTGCAAGATTAACCATTGTGTTCTTATATACCTTATAAATAACACCGGCTTCTCTTGTGGCTCTACGAAGATTTGTATCCTGCTCAACTGTAAGTCCAAGATAATCAACAAGAACTACTGACTTAGCGCCATCCAGGTTATCTTTGATCTCCTGAATTATAGGCTTCTTCTCTTCAATCTTTGCCAACTCAAATGCACCTCCTTATAGATTTGGGCTGCGCATAAAACAAAGTCTAATGTTTCTCATTTGAGAAATAAAAATCCTCTGTCTACGCATACACATAGACAGAGGTTTGAATTCGTCATAATAATATCAGTTAAACTGAAACGATTCTTCCTCGGCAGGTAATCTCTCGATGTTACGTTCTTTCGAACACCTGCTGTCTACGGCAGCTCATCGAGTGGTACTCTACCACACATTCATAACTCGTGTCAATACCTTTTTGCTCTTTTCATATTCTTGTAACATAAATAAAATAATCTCTTCCTTTGATTGGAAAAAAGCAATTTTTATATATGTAGGATTTAATCACGACGGATCGTATATCTGTCTTCCAGAAATATAATCACATTCAAAGGAAATGATTTTTTCAATTTCTTTCCATGTATTTGCAGCTCTGTCTTTTTGTTTGGATACGAAGATTTCGTCACATTTACGCCATTCACCACATATCAATAATATATCTGTATGACTTTTTTCTTTGAACCTTTTATAATATTCAATAGCCTTATATTTATCTGGAAAATTTACTCTAACATACATATGTTCACTCTTATAATCATATGGATAGTTAAATATCAAGTAGTTCTCTTTATAAGGTTTATAATAAAAACTCACTTCTACAATATGCTTTCCGCTCAGGTTCTCCTTATAGAATTCATAGTTTTCATATGTGGCAAAAATATCTCCCAATTTAAAACCATTATAATATCCATTTATACCATATTTACAAAGGATTTCATACATTGTACGAATAGTTTTCGCAGCACTTCTTGGGGCGGTCCTTATATTCTTCGTTCCTGACGAACCCGAGTGTTTGGATTCCCTTGGTGTTGCTAATACATATGAGAACATTTCATCAGGAAAAAACATAGACTCGTCATGCTTATGTTCATTGAAAATCATGCTGCATCTAACACAATCTACGTTCATATGAGGGGCTGAACTAGGTATCCTTCTAAAAAATGCATTTTCCGGATCATCTGCGTGTACCAACCTAAGTATCGCTTTACACCCTTTTGTTAAGCAATAAAAGTCTTTTCCTTTGTCATTTATACTACATTTATCTGCGGTAATTTCATTCCCATATCTATCAATAGCTTTAAAAGGCATAAACTACTCCCTCTACTTATTCCCATAATGTGTCCTACACTGAGCAATCTCAATAGCCCCATCTATTATTCTAAAAACAAGTCTGTCTTTCTTGTTTATACGCACACTCCAATATCCACTTAGATTACCCGTCAGAGGCTCTGGTTTTCCTTTACACTTATAACCATTTCTATCTATATCTTTTAGTAGATTATTTATCTTTTTAAGTGTCTTCTTGTCCTGAGTTTGCCAGTAAAGATAGTCCTCCCACGCATCATCCGACCATACTTTTCTCATGCTCCACCTCAACTATTTCGTGTTCTACTCCATGACCAGATTCAAGCTGCTTGATTGAGCGTTCAAGTACCGTCTGATTTTCAAAGCTGTAGAAAGGATCAACTGATACCTCAAAAGGTATTCTCATTTCATTTCCAAGCTTTACTAGATAGAGATTTATTGCAGCGGTCATTGTAAGACCAAGTGCCTCGCAAGCGTGTTCAGCTTTTGCTTTAACATTATCATCAATACGCATACTTAACTGTGCCATAGTCATTTCCTCCTTTTGTTTTTCTTTATTGTAATTCATTGTGTATTCAATGTCAATACATTTATTTGGTTATATGTTCTTAATTTTTGATAGACTAACCTTTTATTGTAGCTAACCCCCAAAATTATTACATCATTTACTCTTTCAAGTATCTGCTCAACTGCCTTTTTAGCATTCAATAAAATGGATTATTATTCTATTTTTCTGTATAATTCTGTATCTGCAAACCAGTCTCAGTACGCATTTAGTCTTGCATTGACGCATTTTTAAGAAGAGTTGCATTTACTTTTTCCAGTTACCCTTTTCATATTCTTAGATTTACATGAGCTCATCTTCTTCAGATATCTTACTTACTATATATAATCTTGCTTAGCGCTAAAATTATCATTCCCATAATGCAACCTAGTACAGCTGTTATAATTAGTCTTAACACCCCAGAGTATGGTAATAGTAAAAATAGAAAGCCAATCATTATTCCGACTAATTCCACAACAATCCAAGAAATATATCTCTTCAATGTTAATTTCTCTTTAAATACCGCCACAAACGAGTCTCTTTTTGTGATAACAGTCCAAAAAGCATTTATGATAAATGGAATAATCACTAAATACAAGATACATCCAATAATATTTATAGCATTCATTACAAAGGCAATACTTTTATCTGCAAGAATCTTCTGCATAACTATCGCTGTGAGACCCATAAACAAACCCATCAAAATAACAACACATGTAATTATTGACATAAACTTAATTATTATTAGAGCATTTTCTTTAAAAGACGAATCTAAGCCTACACTTTCTTGTCTCATTTTTACACAAAAGAAAAACGATAAACTAATCAACAACAAAAATAATACCAAAACAATAATTCGTAATCCTATGTTTTCGATACCACAGAATGCAGCAAACATAATAGTTGACATAGAAGAAGAAATGGCAACTGAACACATCCATTTGTTATTTTTTATATAATCCAAAACAACCCCTCCTGCTTAAACGTTTTAAATAGTCTTTATATGGATACTATTCTGACATCAGATTTCAACTCAATCGCTTTATCTATGGCATGTTGAATTATCGTTATAAGGTCTTTCCCATCACTAGTAACAAAATAATTAGATAAATCTGTTATTTCTGAACTTATATTATCTCCCCACGGCATTTGTTTTGACAAATCATCAATATCCCATATCGCCCTGCTAATGGGTATTTTTTTTAATTCAACAGTTATTGTTTCCAATTCGTTTTTTGCTATTTTTAAGTGTTCTTCTTTTAATATACCGCTATATAATTCATTCATAAAATAATGATATTTTGTCCCCCATTTTCCGCCCTCCAAATTATATGCTATCGTCGAGAAAAATGAATGCAAAAAATCACCTGTTCCAATATGATACCAAAAGAATTTAACTTTTAATCCAACAGCCATGCACCTTCTCTACTCTCCTTATCTTTAGTTGTAAATTATTCATCTGTTTTAAAATAAACTGTTACTCCATTATTTGTTTTTTCCATAATGCTGTTATACAGAGACTCTAAATCTGCGTTACTAATATTCTGTCCTCTAATATCTATCAATACAGATTGTTTTGTTCCTTGTGGCAACTGATCAATCCTTTGATAGTATTGTTTTGAAATATTATTAACCAAATTTTTTCGCCCAGTAGAAGTTTCAAAATTATAATTATTTATATCAATACTACTTCCACCCCTGACAGTGAGTCTTTGGTTTATGGTTATACAAGCATCTGCCTCTTGCCGATCATAATTAGCGCTTGCCGATACCCCTATTGAAAAATTGTGTACCAGAAGCAGACTGACAACCATCATCAGCAGATACTTTGTTATTCAATTATTCTAAATGGAAAATATCTCAACAACACAATAGATATTTACGAAAAACACTAAACTGATATTATTTTATCATTCCATTCTTTAAAAATTCTGATTATATCAGAAAGTTTAGATTTGTCACCAACACCAATATACTTTCCATTTTCAACCCTACAATTCATCCAGTCTTCTTCTGTATTTTCCACACTAATAGAAACAAATTCTATATTTTCTAAATCTGTTTCTAATATATCTATCTCCACAAGCCAACCAGGATTATCTAATGTTACAATCTTAATTCCATAGTAATCTTCCCACTCACCATTGCATTTTGAAATGTACCATTTTACTAACCAAGATAACTCATTCATATCATTTTCTCCTCTTCAAAGCATTGTATATACATACTTAACAATTTTACATATTATTCACGAAACTTAATCTTCAGTCGGCAAATTTGAATATCCATCTGGCAAAGGAATAACTGTTTTTCCATTTCTTTGCCCATTTGAATTGTATGTATAATTATGTTCATGTGGTTGGTAATATTGTTGTGTATTTTTATCAAAATGTGGATGATCAAAATCCTGTCTACTAAACTCACGACCATTTTCATCAAAAAATGTTCTACTTTTAACAGTTCCATCTGGGTTAAGCTGTTCATAAATCGAATTTGGTTCACCTACTTGGTTTGGTCTACTATATCCCTTATTTATAGGAGTATCTGTACCACTTCTTGACAGCGAGTCTTTGGTTTATGGTTACACAAGCATCCGCCTCTTGCCTACCTTAATTATTTGTATAATTAATTACTCACAAATTAAAATATTATATATTTTTCTTCATCATCCCATTTTTTCAGCATTTTCTTTTATTATATATGCTTTATCAGAATTATCGGATATATATATGATTAAACCAATCAATAAAGGCATCTACACCATATTTACATGCTTTCTTTTCTCCGTTTACTGTAATCCAATATTTATGGTTATTATTTTTATTAAACATCCATTTGAAGAACGCCTCTTGTAAAGCATCAACCCTTAATCCCATATCTGGGAGATATATTATATCAGCATATTCCATATCTTCATCATAAAAACAATTAATTATCATAAAGCACCTAACAAAAATATTTTTTTGTTAAGAGTGCTTGCAAATCAGCTTAATGGAACTAAACTGAAGATTCATTATTCAGTTTTTCTAAAGTATTCCCAACTGGGGCTAAAACCGCTATATCTTGCTCGTTACTACCGTAACTCGCTACCCTCACCCTCATCGACTATTATTAGCACAGCTAACAGGCGATTCGGGTTCGGGATAGTGGTAGAATTTAGTTGGTTGGATTTGATTGGAAGGGGTGGTGGTGCTAAGGTATTGACATTCATTAAATCAGAAACTTAAAAAAGTATCACTCCCTACCCCTTTTACCAATAATTCAAACAAGGAAGAAGCAATAAAAATTTTCCGTCTTAGACCGACACTGCTTTACCAACTCTAATCTATTTTTTGTATTACTACTTCTGTTGAACCTTCTTCCAATGAATTATACTCATCTAAATGTATATGAGTACCTGTTGGAACATTTGCTTGAGCTAAAGTCAGAAAATGATTAGCTAATGACAATAACCCCTCTTCATTTGCAGATATAATTATTTCTCCATGATTATTGTTTACTTCAATTTTATAATTATCTGTCCAATTTAACTTTAATCCATCTTGCATATTATAATCATTTACTTTTATTTGTATTTCCATTGTTTAATCCTCCAAATAAATATGAATGTCCCTAACGACTTGCATTTTCCCTGGTTTAGAAGGATTAGGTTCTAAAAATTCAAAATTAACATGAGGTCCTCCACCATGTCGACCTAAAATATCATTTTCACCCATCCTAAATACTCTTGTTCCGTCTGCTGAAACATATCTTCCACTTCCAGGAACTGGTTCTGTATAACCCTCACCAAGAAAATCTGATGCTAAATCCAATACATCATCAGTTTTCATTGACGAACCATCTATAAGTTTACCATTAACATCTACAGACTTACTTCCACCCTAGTATGTTAAAGAGGTAGATCTGAATCATCTTTATTGATTCATCTGCTGTCCTATTGGATAATCATTCTGTAATAGATAGAGGTGTACGTCTCCACCCTTGAGGCATTATATTTTGACCTCGTTCCCGTGAGACTGTTCCCTCTCTCTTTGCAGGATGTTACGTATTAGCTGGATGTTGGCAGTCAATCTGTACTTCGTATCTCGAACTAGGTTGTAACCTCTCAGAGCAGCAGGATTCTATCTATTAATCAAATATCAACCCATTTTTTGAAAGGAGACGTTCTATGTATTATATAGGCATTGATATCGGCAAAAACCATCATGAAGTATCTATAGTTGATCAATCTGGAAATCAGGTATGCAGATCACTTCGCTTTCCAAGCAATCATAAAGGAGCAGTCAAACTCCTCGAGTACATTCACATCAACACCAAATCAAATGATCTTGTTTTCGGATTAGAAGCTACCGGCCACTACTGGTATACCATTTATTCATTTTTAAAAGAACACAAATATACTATCTATGTTATTAATCCAATACAATCAGATTGCTTTAGGAACTTTTATATCAGACAGGTCAAAAATGATTCCAAGGATTCATTTCTAATAGCCGAAGTAATTCGTTTTGGAAGATTCACAACAACAGACTTAGCTGATGAAGATATCCTTTCTTTAAGGCAACTTTGTCGCTATAGAGAATCTATGATGTCAGCAAGAACAGAAATAAAACTGAGAATACATACTATACTGGAACAAATATTTCCGGAATACGAACATCTCTTTTGTGAAATATGGGGAAGTTCATCTATAGCACTTTTAAGCAAATATCTCCTGCCCGAGAATATAGCAAATGCCTCTATTGATGAACTTCATACCATACTTCTAAAGAATAGTCATAACAGATTTTCTCTCAATAAAGCCATTGAAATAAAAGACGCTGCCATGAATACCTTCGGG
>Ga0129306_1000515_pt1 | contig 59995 bp, 59 predicted proteins | sample P827metagenome_FD_94438 | JGI IMG/M metagenome (GOLD analysis project Ga0129306, IMG submission 94438) | Capybara group fecal microbial communities from Wisconsin, USA - P827 metagenome | ecosystem: Host-associated > Mammals > Digestive system > Large intestine > Fecal | place: USA: Wisconsin... | reverse complement strand
CTGGCTGTCATTGCCCGAAAGGCGGGATAGTTTGCCACGCCGGTGGAACCGGCATCGACGACCGTCGTCACTCCGGTCGGAAAACACTGAGCTTCCGGCGACACTGCCAGCTCGGACAGCCCCGACGCGCAATGCACATGAAAATCGATCAGTCCCGGCGTTACCAGGCATCCGGAGGCATCAACCACGTATTTGGCTTCGTCAACGCCGGCAGCGTCAACGATCAGACCGTTTTTTACGGCGATGGAAGCGACTGCGTCGATGTTGTTGCAGCAGTCGATCACGCGGCCGTTTTTGATGAGGATATCTGCTTTCATGGATTTTCCTTTCGTCATACGGCGGACTTGGAGGCGCGTTTGCGCTTCCATCGCAAATACTGCGGCAGCGTCACGCTGAGGATGCTGATCGAAAGCAGCGTCAGCACGATCGGGCGGGTGAAGATCTCATAAAAATGATCAAACGACTGGAAGATACGCATCAGCTCGGCGTCGGCGATGTCACCAAGCAGGATACCCAGAACCAGCGGCATCACCGGATAGTTGTGGCGCTTCATCAGCCAGCCCAGCACGCTGCAGCCGATCATCAGCGACGGGTCAAACAGGTTGTAGCCGCTTGAAAACGCACCGACGACGGTGAGCATGATGATCGTGGGAGCCAGGTATTTGACGGAGATACGCGAGAGCTTTGTCGCCAGCAGGCAGAGCAGGATGCCGAAAAACAGCATCACGAACTGCTGGATGAACAGCGAAGAGAAAACGGTGTAGATGATGTCGCCGTATTGACTGAACATGCGTGGTCCGGGCGTCCAGCCCATCAGGACGACGGCGCCGAGCATCATCGCCGTAGCGTTGCTGCCGGGGATGCCGAGCACGAACATCGTTGCCAGCGCTCCGCCTTCGGAGGCATTGTTGGCCGTCTCGCAGGCGACGATCCCCTCGGCGATGCCTGAGCCAAAGTCCTGAGGGCGCTTGGAAAACTGTTTTGACTGGTTATAGCAGAACAGCCCGGCGATAGAGGCGCCGGCTGCCGGCATGATGCCGATCACGACGCCGGCCAGGGAGCACAGCAGCGCCTGCACCGGGTGTTTGAAGACTTCGCAGCAGCCGCTCCACAGCTTTTTCAGGCTCACGCGCTGTGCTGTCATTTGCCCGGCGTCGCCTTTGGCGACAAGATCGTAGATCGCTGGCAGCGCCAAAAAGCCGATCAGCGCCGGGATCAACGGCAGCCCTTCCATGAGGTAGATACTGCCCATCGTGCCGCGTTCGATGCCCATATCGTTGATGCCGACCGTTCCGAGGAGCAGGCCGACAAGCCCCGAGAATAAGCTCTTGATAACGTCATCCGAGAGGCTCCCGACGACGGTCAGACCAAAAAAGGCGACCATGAACATCTCTGCGGGGCCGAACTTGAGGGCGGCTTCGGCCATCGGTCCGGCGATGAGGATCAGACAGGTCATGCCGACCAGACCGCCGATGACCGAACTGCACAAAGCCAGGCCGAGGGCCCGTTCCGATTCTCCCTTTTGGTGCATGGGGTATCCGTCGAGCGTCGTGGCGATGTTGGCGTTCGAGCCCGGCGTGTTGATCAAAATGGCTGTGACAGCGCCGCCGAAGAGGCCGCCCGTGTAGATCGAGGCGAGAAAGACAAGGGCGTCGAGCGGCGGCATCGTATACGTGAGCGGCAGCATGAGCGCGATCCCCATCGCGGCATTGAGGCCGGGCAAAAAGCCGAGCACAGTGCCCATGAAAACGCCGCCGAACATGAAGAGGATGTATTTAAGCTGCAAGACGATCGCGAATCCGGAGAAAAAATGTTCCATGCCGAGCACCTCCTCTTAAAATCCCCACGGTCCGCTGAAAAGCGGCACGGCCAGCGCATACTTGAATATCCCATAGACAGCGCCGGACAGGAGGACGCTGAGGATCAGGGCATGGTGCTTCTTTGCCCCAAGCCAGATGAATCCAGCACACAGAAACAGCGTTGTGGCAAGCAGAAAACCTGCTTTGGGCAGCGCGGCCACATAAACGACCGACGCGGTCACACAAACAGCGGCTTTCGCCATTTTTTTTCGGTCTGCCGCACCGAGCGAGCGGTCGTTTTCGCGCCGCCAGCGGGCGATCTCCCGCGCAAAAATGACGGCGCCCAGCGCGGCGATCGCGTAAAACACGGGCTTGGTCAGATAGCCGGCTTCTTCTCCGCCTTTCAACGTGTCAAGATAATAGTAGACCGACCAGCCGCCCATTGTGAACAGCGGCAGCAGCCGCAGCATCAATTTCAGCATCGTATCACCTTCCGTTCTAATCCCGTCTCCTTCAAAAGAAGAAAGCAGCCCCGTAGAGCTGCTTTCTCTTCGGATTCGGGCGGATTTATTTGCCGGTCAAAACGTCGCGGTAGGTAACGGCAAACTTGTACGATTCTTCGTTCATCTTGGCGCTTGCCTCCGGGCCGTGCCACGAGCTGACGTACTGGCGTCCGGCCTTTTCGAGCGCTTCTTTGAACTCGGCGCTGTCAAACGTCTTTTTCATCGTCTCCACCAGCTTTGCGTAGCGCTCGGGGTACGCCTGAGCGGCCTTGGCGGAAACGGCGAGATAGCGCGTCGTCGCGAACAGAGGCGGGTTTTCCTCTTTGACGATCTCGCCATAGGTCGGCACCTCGGGGTAGCGGGCGTTCCGCTGATACGAACCAACGATCACCGGCACCTCGTCGACGCAGCCGGCCAGAGTCGTCGCGATCACATCGACATGCCCGCCCATCAAAGCGGCGCGGCTCTCGGCGGCTCCGCCGTAGTAGACCATTTTCACATCCCAGCCGTAACGCTCGATCAGCAGTTTGGCAAGCACAAGGTGCGTGCTGCTGCCGTTGACGCCGATCTTGATCTGACCGGGCTGCGCCTTGATGGCGGCGTTGAGCGCCTCAAACGAAGCGAATTTGCCCGGGTTGACTGCCAGACAGCTGGGATCGAGCTCGATCGCGTTGATCACAGCGGTGTCTTCCATGGCAAAGCCGGCCTTGCCGGAAAGGATGTTGTTGGAGTAGAAGGGCTGCGCGAAGAACAAGATGTGATCGCAGTCGGCCGGCTGCGTGAAGTAGTATTTCACGCCGATCATGCCGTCGGCGCCCTTTCTGTTCTCGATCACGAACTTGGTGCCCAGTTCCTTTTCCCAGAACTTGGCGACAAGTCTGGCAGCGGAATCGGCGCCGCCGCCCGCTTTCCACGGAACGACGATCGTCATCGTTTTGCTCGGCCATTCGTCGGCCGTGGCACAGCCGGCGCTCAGGAGCGCGGCGCTCAAAAGTGCGAACAGGATACCTTTTTTCATGTGAGATGACCTCCTTCAGGGTTGGTAAGGAGACGCCGAGACAATGAACCCGACAGGGCGCGGGCGAATGAATCGGCGCTTCCGTAAATCACGTCTTATTTTTCCCAGTTCGTTTTGGTACTTTTCTGGAAACCGAAGAACAGATAGCGGTAATACAGATCGTCAGCGTTTTTGACGATGAACAATTCGGGAAAGTCTTTGGCCTTGGCGCCTTCGTGAGAGTGGTTGGCGATGATGTAGACGACTTTGGCTGGGCAGCCGGCTTCCGCGGCGAGGATCGCTCCGGAGATGGGGTGGTGCAGATTTTTTGCCGCCCAGGTCAGTTTGCCGTCAGCGTCGGTCATGTGCTCGCCGGGCTTGCCCACGTCATGAAGGACAGCCGAGGCAATGACCAGATCCATATCGACAGGAGCGTACTGTCCGAAATCTTCCTGAAATTGTTCGGCCATGCGCATCGCCAACTGGGTCACGCCCCGTGTATGTTCAAGCAGCGTGACGGGGCAGCCGGTCAGTGATTTGTGACAGAGGATCGAAGGGATTTCCTCGCGTGCGATCCCGCACCTTTCCACCGCCAAATCCCATGTTTTCACGCATTTCTCTCTGAGACCAGCGTCTTTGATGAGTTCGAGTTCCGGAAACCATTCCAGAACCGTCGTACCGGTGATCTTCATCCAGATAAGCTCCTTTCATGATAAAAAGCATGTATTGTATGTGCTTTTCTGTGGGAACGATTGAAATATAACAGACAAATCCAGTGAAATCAACGAACCGCGATTGGCGCCTTTGTCCCTGTTTGGAGCCCACCTATCAAAAAAATCTATCTCTATTTTTACGAACATGGATGAATTTTGATTTTTCGTGTATACTTAACATAACAAGCTATAGCTTTTTGTGATAAGTAATTTGATCCAAAGGAGGAGAACGCGATGCGGCTTGAGCAGTTCCATCTGTTTTTGACGGTGCTCAACAGCGGCTCGCTGGCGGCGGCGGGGCGGCTGCTGCATATGAGCCAGCCGTCGGTCACGGCGGCGCTGAACTCTCTGGAAGACGAAGTGGGCGTCCGCCTGCTGGAGCGCAGCCCCGGACAGCGCAAGCCTGTCACGGCCACCGAAAACGGCGTGATCTTTGCCGAATACGCGCGCAAGTCGCTGGCCGATTACCGGGCCATGCTGCGTGCCATCGCCATGTCGTCGGGAGCCCCGCCCGCGCCGGTGCGTATTGGCGCCACGTCCACGCCAAGCAGTTCGGTGCTGCCCGTTTTGGCCAACAAGTTTCGCGACGACAACCCGGCCATCACCGTGCAGATGCGCACCTATCCAGGCAAGGAACTGCTCGGCCGCCTCATGCGCGGCGAATTCGACATTGCCGTCACCGGCACGCGGCCGGAGCGCGACGGCGTGATCTTCGACCGCTTCTTTTACGACCCGATCGTGCTGATCGCGCCGGCTGCCATGAAGCTGCCGCCGGCCATTTCGCTGCGCGACCTCAAGCGCCTGCCGCTGATCGCGCGCGACCCTTCCGAGAACCTGATGCGCCGCGTCGTGCAGGGGCTGAAGCGCGTCGGGCTGACGCTTGAGCAGATGAACGTGGTCATGCAGGTGGCGGGCAACAACGACGTGCTCTCATCCGTGTCGCTGGGGGCAGGCGTGGGCTTTGTGACGCGCTCGCTGCTGGCCGCCGACCTAACCGGCCGTGACGTAGAATGCGTGGCCGTGCGCCGGCTCCAGATCGACCGTTATCTTTATCAGATCCGCCGCGAGAACGCGCCGTTCATCGGCGGTCTGCGCCTGTTCTGGGAATACGCGCTGTCGCCTGAATGGCGCGAGGGCGTGTTCTCGTTCAACACCATGCGCGTGTAAGAGGGGTTTGCTCTGAATAAAACAAAAAGCGCGAAAGAGCTCCGCAACGAGCTCTTTCGCGCTTTTTGTCATTCAATATTCAGAGAAAAAGTTTTCTTTGTGTCTTTGTGCCTTCTCGTTTGCTTTGAAGCAAAACGGCGCCCTGTCTCACTCAAAATGCGGCAGCACGGTGAGCATACCGATCTTCAGGCCGGTGTAGATCGTGCTGGTGGTCAGCCACTCCTCGCGCGTGTGCGCTCCCTGGCCGATGTAGAGGCCAAACGTGGTGGCGGGCACGCCCAGCGACAGCGGGATGTTGGCGTCGGTGCTGCTGGAGCGGCGGCCGGGGCGCGTGCCGGTAACGGCTTCCACGGCGTCCTGGCAGCGGTTGAGCAGGGTTTCTTCGGCCGCCGGATCGACGTTGCCGCCGCAGGGACGCTCGCCCACGCACTCCACGGCGTAGTCGGCCTTGTCGCAGCGGCACTCGTCAAGCGCCGCGTTCAACTGGGCGCGCATCTGGTCGAGGCAGGCTTTCTCGTCGCTGCGGTATTCGTACAGCATCTCGGCGCTCTGGGCGATTGTGTTGACCGAGGTGCCGCCGCTGATGGTGCCGAAGTTGAACGTCGTCTTGCGGCCTTCCACCTTGGGCACGGGCTGCACGTCGAGCTTGCCGATCAGCTTGGCCAGATAGGCGATGGCGTTGGGGTTGCCGAACGCGCCGTAGCTGTGGCCGCCGCAGGTGGTGACGGTGATGCGCCACCGCTCCGAACCGACGGCGCGGTCGACCACCTTTTCGTACAGACCGTCGAACGAAATGAACTCCTTGATCAGGCCGGGGCGGTCGGCAAACAGCTGACGAGTGCCTTTCAGGTTGCCGAGGCCTTCCTCGCAGCTGTTGAAGACGAACAGCACGGGCTCCTTGGGCGCGCAGCCGTGTTCAAACAGGTATTTGGCGATCATCATCAGCGCCACGACGTTGGCCGTGTCGTCGCCGATGCCGGGCGCGTGCAGTGTGTCGCCTTCTTCGCGCACAGGCAGCGGCGTGGTGTCGGGAAAGACCACGTCGGTGTGCGCCGCGTACACGGTGCAGGGCTTGGAGCAGTCGCCAAACGGCAGCAGCACGTTGAGCGCGGCGTCTACGGTCACGTTCTTCGCGCCGTTTTTCTCAAGCCAGGCTTTGATGAACTCAACGCGCTTTTCCTCGTGGTGCGAGGGCGCGGGGATGGCGGCCAGCTCCTTGAGCAGAGCCAGCTGCTCGGCCTTGTGCGCTTCACACCACGCAAACAGTTTTTCCTTGTCGATCATTGCGGATTCCTCCCAGAAAATAAATACTTCCTGCCGCTATTATACAGGACGGCCCATGTAAAGCAAGCGCCCGTCGCGGCGCTCAAAGCGCGAGAAGAACAGGTCCCACGTCAGCCAGCTCATCTCCGGGATGTTGCCGTGCGGCATGTCCTTCACGTCGCAGTACGTCAGCATCGGCACGCCGGCGGCCGTGCGGAATTCAAAAAACTCATAGCGACCGGTGCGCCACCGCAGCGGCTGTTCGTCCACGCCCAAACGCCGAGCGGCGTAGTCGAACACAGTGCGGTACGTTGCGTCGGTGGTAAAAGGCCATCTGCCGTCGCTCGCGCGGTTTTTCAACTGATCGAGCTCGCCGCGCATGATAAACAGCGGCACAGCGGGCGAGGTGATGCCGCGCGCCGGATCGGGCGGCTCGACCGACGACCACGGCGCCGCAGCGACGAACAGGTCGGAGGCGTACCACGCCAGCTCGCACGACATGCGCCCGCCGGAAGACTGGCCGCAACAGTACACGCGCCCCATGTCGAGCGCGTGCCGTCCCGCGATGTCGGCCGCCATGGCGCGGATGAAGCCCGCGTTGTCCATGTCGGGCCGGCACTTGCCGGCGTTCCACAGCGTCACGTTGCGCAGGCCGTGCGGCGGCTTTTGCTGATAGACAGAGCTCTGAGGAAACGCGACGATGAAGCCGCGCTCCTCGGCCACGGCGGTCATGCCGCTGATGTCTAAAAACGACTCGGCATTGCCGCCGCGCCCGTGCATACACACCACCAGCGGCGTCGGTTCGCTTCTGCCGCGCAGACAGGGCGGCACGTATTCGTACCACAGGCGCATGAAGCCTTGGTGCTCGATCTCGTGCCGCGTCGCTCCCAGGGCGCCGGCGCGCTTGAAGACGCGCAAAAGCCGCTTGCCGGGGCCGCGGTGACGCCGCGCTGTGCTCACATACTGCCACAGGCGCTCAAACAGCGGCAGGTCGAACGACGACGCGTTTGGCGACACGGTGACGCGCACCTGGGCGATGTGCTCTTCATTGATCTGAAACCCTGCGTGCTGCATGTCGGGCAAATACAGCTCGGTCAGGTCGTCGCCGCTGAAGCGTTCGGGCGCGGCGCCGTTCTGCGTTTTCCAGTATTCGACGACGGCGGCCTCGTTTTCGCCCTTGCGCGGAAAAGCCATCCAGACCGGCAGCGGGCCGCGGCCGCTTTGCAGGATCATCTCGCCGGTCAGGTTGATCGTGCGTTTTTCCTCGCCGGGCTCGGGAACGGCGTTGAGCATGGCCGCTCCGTCAAGCGCGCCGATCGTGCCAAGGCCGCTCCACCACTGACTTTCCTTCATGGCCGCCTGAACGGCGGCGGTGGCGCCGCGGCCGAAACCGAACAGATAGATGTTGTCCTGCATAGTCACGTAAAAGTCGCGCGACTGCACGCGAGCGTAGACCATGTTCAGCGCGTCGGCGTCGCTGCCGTCAAAGTTCCCTGCGCCCCCCTGCGGGGGAAGCAGGTGCAGGAAAACGCGCTCGCGGTCGGCGAACTCCTTCAGCCCGCTTGCGGTCAGGAATTCGACCGGGTCGGCATCATCCGGCGGGGCGATCACGATACAGGGCGAATCATACGGCAGACCTGCGGCGATGTAGGTGTAAAACGGGCGCGTCTGGCCGCCTGCTTCAACGTTTTCCTCAAAGAGCCCGCAGACGAAGCAGCGGTCAAAATCTTTGTTCGGCACGGCAAAGAGCGACATGTCGGCCGGAAAGTGCTGAACGCGCAGCGTCATGAGCGCGCTCCTTCAGGAGGAAAAGTTGCAGCAGGCCACAAAGTGCCCCGGCGACACTTCGCGCAGCGGCGGGCTTGCGGCGGTGCAGCGGTCGGTGCAGAAGTCGCAGCGCGTGGCAAAGCGGCATTCGTTGGGCGGATCGACCGGCGAGCTGACTTCGCCGCGGATGAGGATGCGGTTTTTGCTCGCGCCCACGCGCGGGATGGGGATGGCCGACAGCAGCGACTTGGTGTAGGGGTGGATGGGGTGCGCGAACAGCTCTTCCGTCGGCGCTTTTTCCACCGTCTGGCCCAGGTACATGACCATGATCTCGTCGCTGATGTGGTTGACGACGGCCAGGTCGTGCGTGATGAAGATGTAGGTCAGGTTCAGCTTCTTTTGCAGCTGGCGCAGCAGGTTGAGGATCTGTGCCTGGATGGAAACGTCAAGCGCCGACACGGGCTCGTCGCACACGATCAGCTTGGGTTCCACGGCCAGCGCGCGGGCGATGCCGATGCGCTGACGCCGTCCGCCGTCAAGCTCGTGCGGGTAGCTATTGATCAGGCGCTCGGCCAGGCCCACCGTCTCCATCAGTTCCAGCACGCGGCGTTCGATCTCCGCTTCGGTGCGGTGCCGGCCGCGCACTTTCACGGCTTCGGCGATCGTCTGCATGACGGTGTAGCGCGGGTTGAGCGACGAAAACGGGTCCTGGAAGATTATTTGCATGTCGGCGCGGCGCCGGCGCAGTTGGGCGGCGTTCAGGCCCATGACTTCTTCGCCGTCGAAGATGACCGAGCCGGCGGTGGGCTCGATCAGCCGCAGGATGCAGCGTCCCGTCGTCGATTTGCCGCAGCCGCTTTCGCCCACGATGCCCAGCGTCTTGCCGCGTTCAAGCGAGAACGAGATATCGTCCACGGCGTGCAGCAGGCCGCGCGGCGTGCGGAAATATTTTTTCAGGCCCGTGACCTGGAGGATGGTGTCGCTCATGCTTCGATCTCCTTTCGCGCGATGCGGAACGCGGGGTCGGCGTAGGCCGAGCACCTCACGCCGTGTGTGGGACTGAACATGCGCTCAGTCTGCGGCGTGTCGATGCACTCCGGACGGCTGTAGGGGCAGCGGGGCGCGAACGCGCAGCCTTTGGGCAGCTTGGTGGGGTCGGGCATGAGGCCGGGGATGGGGCGCAGCTCGGCTTTGCGGTCGCCGATGTCGGGGATGGAGTTGAACAGGCCTTCCGTGTAGGGGTGCCTGGTGCGGTTGAACACCTCTTCCAGCGTGCCGCGCTCGATGATGCGGCCGGCGTACATCACGGCCACTTCGTCGCAGATCTCGGCGACGATGCCCAGGTCGTGCGTGATGAAGATCATCGACGTGCCCAGCTGCCGCTTGAGATCGAGCATCATATCAAGCACCTGCGCCTGGATGGTCACGTCAAGCGCCGTGGTCGGCTCGTCGGCCAGCAGCAGATGGGGATTGCACGCCAGCGCGATGGCGATGGCGACGCGCTGCTTCATGCCGCCGGAGAACTGATGCGGATATTCGACGGCGCGCTCGCGCGGGATGCGCACCAGTTCCAGCATGTCGCCGGCGCGCTCCAGCGCTTCGCGGTCGGAGCAGTTTTCGTGCAGGCGGATGCTTTCGGCGATCTGTTCGCCCACGGTGAACACCGGGTTGAGGCTGGTCATCGGGTCCTGGAAGATCATCGACACGTCTTTGCCGCGGATGGCTTCCAGCTCCTTAGTGCTCATCTTCAGCACGTCGCGGCCGTTCAGCAGCACCTGGCCGCTTTTGATCACGCCGGGCGGGGAGGGGATCAGGTTCTGGATGGCCAGCGCCGTGCTGGTTTTGCCCGCGCCCGTCTCGCCGACGAGGCCGAGGATGCGGCCCTTTTTGAGCTGCAATGAAATGTCGTTGACGGCCTCCACGCAGTCGTCTTCAAGCACGTAATGCACCGTCAGGTCGCGGATATCGAGGATGGGGTCGTTTTCGGGCGCGTTCGCGGCTTTGTTTTCAATTTGTGACATAGGTGCGCGCCTCCTAACGTTTCAGTTTGGGGTCCATCGCGTCGCGCAGGCCGTCGCCTACCATGTTGAACGACAGCACCGTGATCATGATGGCCAGGCCGGGGAACAGCGTTAAATAGCTGTAGCGGCGGATGAACTGCTTGCCCGCGTTGAGCAGCGAGCCCCACTCGGGCGTGGGCGGCGAGATGCCCAGGCCCAGGAAGCTGAGGCTGGACGCCGTGATGATGGCACTTGCCACGCGCAGCGTGGTGAGCACCAGGATGGGCGACAAACAGTTGGGCAGCACATGCATGAAGATGATGTAGAGGTTGCTCTTGCCGAGCGCGCGAGCCGCCTCGATGTATTCCTCGTTGCGCACCGTCAGCACGGCGGCGCGCGTAGTTCGTACAAAATTGGGCACCGAGGATATGCCCACGGCGATCATCAGGTTGATCGTGCCGTTGCCCAGCACCGACACCACCACCACGGCCATGAGGATGGACGGGATGGCCGAGAACACGTCGGCCACGCGCATGATCAGCGTCTCCGTGCGGCCGCCGTAGTAGCCGGCCACAGCGCCCAGCGGCACGCCCACCAGCAGCGACACGATCACGGCCACAAAGCCGATGGCGATGGAATAGCGCGAAGCGTAGAGCACGCGCCACAGCATCTCGCGGCCCTTGTCGTCGGTGCCGAACGGATGCGCCCAGCTGGGCGGCTTGAGCCGCTGCGCTACATGCTGGCCCACGACCAGGTCTTTGTCCAGCCAGAACTCTATAGTCAGCGCGATGGCAAAGATGACGACCAGGATAAAAAGCCCCAGCATCGCGCCCTTGTTCTTGCGGAAATTGCGCCAGATCTCGGCGGCGCGGCTGCGCTTGCGGTATTTGCGCACAACTGACATCTCGCTCATGCGCGCTCCCCTCCTTCCGCTTGAGGCGTCTTTGGCGCGATCTTGCGCGGCGCTGCGTACTGCGCCTTCAACCGGGGATCGGCGAACGCGTAGACGATATCGACGATCAGCATGATGACGCTGATCATGATCGTCGTCATGATCAAACAGCCGGTGACAGTGTTGGCGTCGCGCTGACGGATGGCGTCAATAAGCATTCGTCCCACGCCCGGCCACGAGAACACGTTTTCCGTCACCACAGCGCCGCCCAGGGCATGGCCCATCTGGTTGCCGATGACGGTGATGATGGGGATCAGCGCGTTGCGCAGTGCGTGCTTGTTGATGACGGTGCGCTCCGGCACGCCCTTCGATCTGGCCGTGCGCAGATAATCCTGGCGCAAAACGTCGAGCATACTCGACCGCGTGGTGCGCATCAGCGTGGCCATCAGTCCCGTGCCGACGGTGAAGGCCGGCAGGATCAGGCTTTTTATGCCCTCGGTGTCGCCGCTTGAGGGCAGCCAGTGCAGCCGCAGGCCGAAATAGACCATCAGCATCAGCCCCAGCCAGAAGTTGGGCATCGACAGCCCCAAAATGGCCAGCACCGAACAGGTGTTGTCGGTCAGCGAGCCGCGTTTGGTGGCCGATTTGATGCCCAGCGGGATGGAAAGCACGATGCACACCAAAATCGACGCGCCGGCCAGCTTGATCGTGGCGGGCAGCCGCTGCATATAAAGCTTCCACACTTCCTGGCGGTAGACGGGGGAATAGCCCAGGTCGCCTCGCACCAGACCTTTCATATAATGAAAGTAGCGGTAGAACACGCTGCGGTCGTAGCCGTATTCGTGGTACAGCTGCGCTACTTCCTGTTCGGTCATGTCGCCGCTGATCATGTCGATCATGTTGCCCGGCGCCAGGTCCATCATCACATAGACGAGGAACGACACGCCGAGGATGACCGGGATGAGCATCAAGATCCTTTTGATGATATATCTTTGCATGGTGTCACAATCACCGCCGTATCCAGAATAAATACTTTATACTCTTTCACGTCAAAATGACTAAAAATGTTCGTAGGGGCAGCCCTATGTGGCCGCCCGACTCCGACTGCGGCACACAAACACCATGAGAACGAGTATGCGAGACGGAAGCTGGTGATGTGCATTACGTTTTAGACGTGAATTAGTATTACAAGCTGTTTAGAAAAAGAAGTATTGAGCCAACGCCGGTCGATCTTCTTGGGCGGATTTCGATCAGCGCTGGAAAATGCTGAGAAAACGCGTCAGATCCGAAGAAACCTGCCCGAAAGGGCTTTTACGTACGTTGGAGAAGCCCCTCGGGCTGTGTTTCGCAGGAAATGACGTGTTTTATCAGCATTTTTGGAAAAAAGCGGGAGCTTTGCCGAACATTCGTGTAAAGCTCCCGCGTGTTGTATGACGCTATTCTGTTAGAACGATATGCCCGGCGCGCTTATTTCTCTTCCATATAGGCGTAGCGGAAGTTGTGGCGGCTGAGAGGATCGGGGGTGACGCCGCCGAAGCCCTTGCGCCACACGAGCGTCTTGCTGCGGTAGAACAGCGGCACATAATAGACTTTGTCGTGGACGATGTCCTGGATCTCGCCGTAGATGGCCTTGACCTTTTCCGGATCGAGCGTGCGCACGCCTTCGTTCAGCAGCTCGGAGATGCGCGCGTCGTTGACGATGCCCTTGTTGGCGTTGCTGTCAACGCCCAGCGTGCGGGCGATGTCGCTGTTGTACATGCCGTAGCTGATAGCGTAGAGGAGCGCCTGGTGCTTGGGCGAGCGGTAGCGCGAGTTGGCCGACAGGCCGGCGCCGTCAACTTCCCAGATCTCGATGTCGATGCCGACCTTGCGGCACTGCTCCTGGATGACTTCGGCCTCGTCCTTATAGATCTCGCTGGTGGTGTTGACCATGATCTGCAGCTTGGTGTTGCCGTTGCACTTGGCCACGTATTCCTTGGCCTTTTCGGGGTCGTAGCCGATGGTCGTGGCGAAATCGGGCTTGTAGCCGGACGCGGCCCAGTTGAACTGCGTGTAGGTGGGTTTGCCGTTGGGATCGCCGACCACCTGGATGATCTCGTCGCGGTTGATCGCGTGGGCGATGGCCAGACGCAGGTTGATGTCGGTGGCGGGCCCGCTGGAATTGTTGAAAGCCAGATACTGCGTGGAGGTGCCGGAGTAGGGCACCACTTCGATGTTCGGGTCAGCCTTGGCGTCCTCCATCTCGTTGAACGAGATCTCGTAGGTCACGTCAACTTCGTCGTTCTGCACGGCGATCAGGCGCGACGAGGCGTTGCCGATGTAGCGGAACGTGAAGAACTTCGTCTTGGGCACTTCGCCCCAGTAGTTGTCGTTGCGGTGCAGCTCCACGCGGTCGGACGGCACATATTTGTCAACGTCGATGATCCAGGGGCCGGATCCAATGGCGTAACCGGCTTTGGGGTCGGACTCAACGGCCTTTTTGCAGACGATCGAGGCGGGCGTGGTGGCCATCAGCGCCATAAAGTCGGTGTTGGGCTTTTTCAGGCAGATGACCAGCTCGTGGTCGTTCACGATCTCGGCATGGTCGTAGAACTGCGTGATAGGGCCGGCGCGCTTGCGGCCGAGCGAGAATTCTACGTCGGCAGCGGTCAGCGGTTCGCCGTTATGGAATTTCACGTCGTCGCGCAGGACCACGCGGATCTTGTCGAACGTGTCGTTGAACTCCCAGCTTTTTGCCAGCTCCGGCTCAAGCTGTTTCGTCTCGTTGTTGTAGTAGGAGAGGCGGTCGTGCGACATGATGAACAGACGACCGTGGTGCTCGTTGTCGTTGTTGCTGCCGTGCGGGTCGAGCAGCACGATCTGGGCGTTGTCGCCATAGACGATGTGCTCTTTGTACTTGGGCTCGGCCAGAGCAGCTCCCGCGCCCAGCACAAGTGTTGCCGCCAGTAAAACCGCTAACGCTTTTTTCATTGTTTTTCCTCCCTCAGCATACGATATTTGAACGGCGGAAAACAAGACTGCAAGCGAGCTTTATTTAACCGCCGTGCGTGATTTAATTATAATAGCCGCACAAATATTTGTCCATAGATTTTCTTTGATTGCATTGGCGAAAAACATATTTTTCTCATCCTGTCGGAATTTGCGGTATAATCAGATAAATTTTCAACAAGCGGGGCTGACTTCCGCATTTTCGCGAGGTGAAAAACGATGTACGACGAGAACACACTGTTCAAAAACTCATTTGCCGCGCCGGCCGCCGCCGGACAGCCGCTGAAAATGGCCGAACTGCCGCGCCATCCGGCAGACGTGATCCGCGACTCGGCACTGATCGCCCATGCCTGCCGTACCGTGGCAGAGGCCGCCGCGTCCGTTCACGACGACGTGCTGCGCCGGGCGTGCTTTGACCTGCTCAGCGATCCTAAGCTGCGCTTTTTAAAGCGCTGGGATGACCCAGACAAAGCCGCACGCCTTCATGAGCAGCTGGTGCGGCGCGGGCTCATCGATCCGGCCAAGACCTCCGCGGCCGACCTGTTCCCGCCCGAAGGGCCCGTACAGCCGTTTGAGACCACGCCCGGCAGCGGCTGGAACAGCCACCACGCCTACCCCGGGGGCTTGGCCGTCCACGTAGCGCTGAACATTGACACATCGCTGTTTTATTGCGAGATGTACCAGCGCTATTTCGGCTGCCGCCTTGACCGCGACGCCATCATCACCGCCCAGATCGCGCACGACATCGCCAAGTGCCAGATCCACAGCTGGAACTCCGACGGCGCCTTCCGCACCGATTATCCCGTAGCGGGCAAGGGCGGGCATCTCGTCATGTCGCTGGCCGAGTCGATCGAGCGCGGTCTGCCAGCCTCGGTCATCCTCACGCAGGCGTGCGCTCACGTTGCTCCCAATAAGCCCGAAAAAGAAGCGGAAGTCGTCGACTGCCTGGCCGTCGCGGCCTTGATGGCCGAGCGCGATCCCGTCGAGCTGGGCCTGCTCGCTCCGTCGCAGACAGAACTGCCCAAGCCCCATCGGCATGAGTGGTTTGCCGTCTACTTCGGCGACGGCGACTACGTACTTTCCATGCCGGCGGCGGCGCGCGCCGTTGCCTTGCTGCGCCGCCTGGCCGCGGAACAGTACGGCATGAACGAAAGCGATCTGTACGGCGCCAGATTCAACGCCTTCCGCAATTACGTCGGCGCTCACCTGTCGTTCATGAAGATCGACGAACTGAACGCGGCGCTGGGTTTCGAGGCCATGCGCGAGGCTGTTGCCGCGCTCGTACAGGTATAAATTCGAGAAGCTGAATACGAAAACCGCCCAGAGCTGAACGCTGAGAATGTTCTGCTCTGGGCAGTTTTATTTACTGTGAAGCGAAGATTAGGCTCCGATGCCGATGGGGAATTTGCCGAGCCAGAAGATGACGAAAAGCACGATGAAGGTGATCAGCAGCGCCATGCAGAAGACGAACGTCGGGGCGATGATAGTTCCGATGCCGGCCTCTTCGGTGTTGTATCGTTCGTCGCGGTAGCTGTTGAGGATGGCGACGCAGGCGATCAGGCAGGCGTTGAGCGGCGTGATGCTGTTGGTGCACGAATCGCCGATGCGGTAAGCCAGCTGCGTGAGCGCAGGATCAAGACCGAGGTTGGCGAACATGGGCACAAAGATCGGCGCAAGAATCAGATATTTGGACGAGGCCGAATACATGAAGACGTTGATGATCGCGACAGCCACGATGAAGATCAGCATCAGCGGCAGTCCGGTCAGGCCGATGGAGCGGAGCAGACGTTCGCCTCCGACGGATATGACAGTGGCCAGCTTGCTGGTGTTGAACATGTAGAGGAACTGCGAGACGAAGAAGAACACGACCCAGGTGGCGGAGTTCTTGGAAACGCCGGTCGCCATCATCACGGGGATGTCCTTGGACTTCTTGATCGAGCCGCTGGCAATGCCGTAGACCGAACCGAGCACGACGAAGGCGATAAACAGCAGCGGCACCAGCGCTGTCATCAGCGGCGAGCGCGGCAGCAGCTGTCCCTGAGCATTGCGCAGCATGCCGTCAGCCGGAACGGTGGCCCACAGCAGCAGTCCCGTAAGAATCAGGAACGCGAGTCCGGAGGCGCGAAGTCCCTTGCCCTCTTCGGGGGTCAGACGCGCCTTGTCTAGCTCCTCTGGTGTGGGCGCGCTCTTGCGATCGCCCATCATCTTGACGAGGAACGTCTCACAGATAACAGTGCAGACGAGCGCGAGAATGAACGTGGAGACGACCATGAACGTGTAGTTGGAGAAGACATGGACTGTCGCGTTGATCCCCATTGCATCGCAGACCTGCTGGGTGATGTTGGAGAGGTTGGCGTCGATGGAGGCGGGGATAACGTTGGCCGTGTAGCCGGCGGCGCATGAAGCGTAGCCGGTGATGCCGCCGATCCACGGGTTGCGGCCGATGGCTTTGAAGATGATCGCGCCGAGGCTGCACGCGAGGATCATGCCCGCGTCGCCGCAGATGTTGCAGCATACGCCGATCACGCAAAGAGCATAAACAACTAGCGACTTGGGGGCTGAAAGCAGCGACTTGCGCATCAGCGCCGAGAAGAAGCCGGATTCTTCAGCGACGGAGAACGACATCACGACCATGATGTTCTGAGCCAGCAGCGTCAGGCCTTTGTACTCCGTCAGCATCTTTGTCAGATAGTCGGCGATGCCCTTTTTGCAAAGGATGTTGTACACCTTGACTGTCGTTTCGACCGAGGCGCCGTTTTTCCCGATCGTCGTGTACGTTACGCCGACGTCGAAGAACGAACAGATCGCCGAAGCGACGCAGATGATGATCATCAGATAGAGGAACAGGTACGCTGAGTGAGGCATTTTGTTGCCGACGCGCTCCACAGTGCGTGTCATTCTCATGATCCAGCCTTCGCTGGCCTTGTTCTGTGCAGACATGTTCATTCCTCCTGTATAGTGTTTTTAAAGTCGCGTCAGCAGAGACGCGAGTACAGCTGCACGCGGCACAAAATGCTTCAGGTCGATGTACTCGTGCCGCTGATGGATACCGTCGCCGCAGCAGCCGAGCGAACAGAGCACAGGCATGCCCAGACGCGCGAAATAATTGGCGTCGCTGCACGCGCCCCAAGTGAACTCGCCGATCTCGTAGCCCACGGCCTTGCCCGCCTCGCACAGCGCGGCATAGAGAGCGTTGTTGGCAGGCGTCTTTTCGATCGGTTCCTGATGGGCGATCTCCGTCACTTTTATCGATGTTCCGGGAATCTCGCTCTTCAGATTCATGATCGTATCGTACACTTTCTGTCCGTCTTCAGAGTAAAGAAAGCGCGTGTCGATATCGAACCGGGCGTAGTCGGGCACGATATTGATCTTTTCGCCGCCTTTGCAGACGCCGACGCTGAAAGTGAGTCCGCGCGAGTAGTCAGTCATCCGCTGGAGCTTGTCGATCTGGCGAGCCATCTCCCAGATCGCGTTGATGCCGTCCTTGTGTGCCGCGCCGGAGTGGGCGGCCTTGCCCGTGATCTCGACGATATAGCGTCGCAGACCAGGTGCCCGGGTAGCGATGCGGCCCGTCTTCTCCTCGCCAGGCTCGGCTACAAGGGCGGCGCTGTATCCAGCGAAAAGTTCCTTCATCAGCGGGCGCGAGACGAGGCCGCTGATCTCTTCATCACTGGTGAAACACACATCGTACTGTGTCTTCAGCTCGATCCCGAGGTCATGCAGCGCCTTCAGCGCCCAGATGATGTAAACGTCGCCGCTTTTCATGTCGAGCACGCCGGGACCATGAAGGTGATCGCCGTCGAGGTGCATCGGCTCGACCGCGCCTTTGTCCCAGACTGTATCGTAATGTCCGGTGATGGCGATTTTGTTCTCGCGTACCGTCTTGTTGCGGAAGAGGATGTTGCGCCCGTATTTTTCGTTCGGATACGCAGTGATCGTGCCGAGGTCGCCAATGCGCTTGCGCAGGATGTCTTCAAGAACGTCGGCGCACTGCTCGGCAAGCTCTTTGTTCAGCGAGGGGGAGTCCTTTTCTACCAGCGCTTTCAGGTCGTCGAGCATTTCCTGCTCGTGAATGCGGAAATACTCAAGAAGCCGCTCTTCGTTTGTCGCCAAAGGAAGCACCCGCTTTCACTGCGCTTTTACTTCGGCGATCAGCTCCACTTCGCAGGGAGCGTCGCCGGGAAGGACTGCCATGCCCACGGCACTGCGGGCTGGACGTCCGTTTTCTGCGCCGAACAGTTCGACAAGCAGGTCAGTCGCGCCGTTGGCGACTTTTGCCTGAGCGGTGAACGCTGGATCGCTGCTGACGAACACGGTGACCTTGACGATCCTGACGACATTGTCCAGGCTGCCTGCTGCGTTTTCGACCGCAGCCAGGGCGTTGAGCGTACATCTTTTCGCCAGCTGATAGCCTTCTTCCTCGCTGACCTCGCGTCCGACTTTGCCCTTTTTGATCAGCACACCGTTTTCCTTAGGCGTCTGGCCGGACGTGAACAGCAGATTTCCGGTTTTCGTCACCAGTGCGTAATTTCCGCCCGAAACGGGAAGTGCCGGCAGTGCCAAATCCATTTCGCGCAGTTTCTGATAAACGTCCATCGTTATCGCCCCCGTTTTCCGCCATAGATCACAACGAAACGCTTTTCAGCACGTCGAGCTGTTCAAGGCTGACGCTGCCGCCGGAAAGAACGAAGCAGACCTTTTCGCCCGGAGTGACCTTGATGCAGCCCTGAAGCACTGCACCGATGCCGATGCACGACGACGGCTCGGCGAGGACCTTGCCTTCTGTGAGTAGGAGCTTCATCCCCTTGAGCAGGAATTCGTCATCCACTGCGGCAAATCCATCCGTATTTGCGGCAACGACAGGGAAGCACTTGTCGCCGGGAATCGTTGCGGCCAGCGCATCGGCGATCGTGTATTTCATCTCGACCGAAACGGGCTTACCGGCTGCCAGACTGGCCGTGTAACGAGCTCGTTCTGCCGGTTCGGCCCCCCATACCTGAGTCTTTGGCATGCAGGCCTTGACAGCGGTCGCGACGCCGCTGATCAGCCCGCCGCCGGCGACCGGGACGATCACCCTGTCAAGCTCGGGGCACTGTTCGGCCAGCTCCAGACCGATCGTTCCCTGTCCTGCCATTACCTGCTCGTCATTGAACGGCGGGATCATCACGCCGCCTGTCTTTTCGCACACCTCTCGCGCCACGTCAAATCGCTCAGCCGCGTCGCAGAGGATCACTTCCGCTCCCAACGCACGGATCGCTTCGATCTTTACCGTCGGCGCAGTGCGGGGAATGACGACCGTTGCCTTTGTGCCAAGCTTATTAGCGGCGTAGGCGACGCCTTTGCCATGGTTTCCCGACGAAGCCGTGACCACGCCGCGGGCGAGCTCGTCCTTTGTCAGCGAGAGCGTCTTGTTCATCGCGCCGCGCAGCTTGAACGCGCCAGTGATCTGCATACACTCCGCCTTGACGTAGACTTCGCAGCCCAGAAACGCGTCCATGCTGTACAGACGCAGCAGCGGCGTCTTTGCGATATAAGGCGCGATCCGTTCGCGGGCTTCTTTGATGTTTTCGATCGAAAATGTCATCGAATTCCCCCTATAAATAAAAGACTTGAACCTGTAAGTATTATAAGTTGGGTTATAATAGTTGTAAAATGAGCGTTTTTTGTTTATAATATTCCTCATTGGACTGTTAAGGAGGTGGATGCTGTGGACATGAATGACCTAAGGCTGTTTCTCGACGTGTGGAAATCCGGCAGCATCACCAGGGCAGCGAACAGCCATTTCATCACCCAGTCGGCGACGAGCAAGCGTATCCTGCTGCTGGAAAAGGAACTGGGCGTGTCGCTGTTCGAGCGCGGCAAGGGAAAGCCTCAGGTCAAGCTGACCCCTGCGGGCAAAAACTTTTCCGACATTGCCGAGTGCATCCTCACACTGTACAGCCAGGCGATGGAACTGCGCCGCAATCCCGAGCTGTCGTATCTTACCGTTGCCTGTATCAACAGCGTGCAGAACTATCTTCTGCCGCCGATGGTCGTAGAGCTGGAGCGAAAGTTTCCGCGCCTCTGCATCACCCTCGAAGATCACCATACTGCGGAGATCCTCTCATTAGTAGAAGATCAGCGCGTCGACATCGGCATTGCACATTCGCCTTCCAACCACCCCGACCTTCGCTCGGAACTTTTATATGAGGAAGAGTACCGGGCGGTCATGCGCGATTCTTCTCATGACCGCGGAAAAAAGACCGTACTGCACCCCAGCGAGCTGAGGCCCGGGAACGAAGTTTTCGAGGCCTTTGGTGCGGATTTTCAGGAATGGCATGATCAGTGGTGGGACATCTCGTCCGCCAAAATTCGCGTCAACGTCACACCGACTGCCGAGCAATATCTGCGAGGCAGTCACGACTGGATCATCCTGCCGGCTGCAGTCGCTCGCGCCATGGAAGAAAAGGGCTTTGTGTCCTATACGCTTGATCCCTCGCCGCCGCGTCACAGCGTGTACGTCATCTATCACGTCAAAAACAGCAACAAGTTCATCAAAAGCTTTGTTGACGAGGCGATCACTTACTTTGCTCCGCTTGCGGCACAAAAAACGCCTAGTAAATAAACGCATACGAAAAAAGTTCCACGCAGACATCGTGATGATGTTCTGCGTGGAACTTTTTTGTTGAATCTAAATTTTAGGCTGGTGAAAATCAGATAAACACGCCATGGTTGAGCAGTCGCTCTTCGAGGAAGCGAATATGCTCGGCAGCGTCCTTTTTGCGGCTGCTGGCCGCGGCGCGGCAGATGACGCCGATCAGCGACAGGCATCCAGCGTAGCTGGGGAAGTAGTAGCCGGATGCACTGCCGCAAGAGAACGTGAGTTTTGAATAAGTCTGCATGGGTGAGATTCCCGTGTCTGTTATGAGCACGATCGGTATACCGTCGCTGTGGAGCTGGCGCACGGCGTCGACGACCTGAGCGGTGTAGCGCGCCAAACTGATGACGATCATCAGGTCTTCTTTTTTGACCATGGAGAGGCGGTCAAGATAATCCCCGATGCCGAAATTCACGTCATGCACAGCGAGCCCCAGATAGCGCAGCAGATTGGCGAAGTAGCTGGCCATCATGCTTGAGGCCCGGCCTCCCGTGATGTAGATGTGCTTAGAACTGCCGAGCATCTCGATCAGCTTGGGGAGGTTTTCTCTGTTGCGTGGATTTTGCAGTGTAGACCTGATCGCGGCGGTGTCTTCGTCGATGCTCTGCTGAAAGAAGTCATTTTTTTCGCTCGCCGTCTCGTTTTCGCGGGAGACCTTGTTGAACATGACGAGCTCTGAATGGACATGTCTGGAAAAGATGTCCTTGAACTGAGCAAATTTGTCGAAGCCGAAGCGCATGCAAAACTTCACGATCGTGTTGTCGCTGACGCCGATGTTTGCAGCCAGCGCGCTGATCGAGAGAAAGGGGATCTGATAATAGTTATCGACGACGTAGGCCGCCACCTGCTGCTGAGCCGCCGGGAGCGACGGACGTTCCAGCCGGATGCGGTCGAGCAGTTCATACAACGTCATTCGTAGTGCACTCCTTTGCGGGAACTATGGTTCCTGAAAATGAGTATAACAGATTTTCTTTCCAGAACAAACGAAAAAGAAGAAATAATTTTTTACTTCTTGCGAGAAGAAAATTTATGTGCTAATATTGCGTGAAAGAAGAAAAATTATTTCTTAGCGAAAATAAATTTTTTGGTCTGCCGCGGCACCACTGAGTTACGGACTGATGCGAAGAACAGGGGGAGTGGCCACACTGTGTTTTTCGCTGAGTCGGTCAGGCGGTGCTGCTGTTGTACGTCAAATAACCTGAAGCTGATAGAAGGGGGACTGTATTTATGATTCCGTTAGAAGCAATCAAGGGCGCAACACTGAACAACGTGCTGTACTACGTTTCGGTCGTCGGGGTGCTGCTGTTTGTCGCTACGATCATTCGTGTCAAGGTTTCCTTCCTGCGCAAGGCTTTTATCCCTGCTTCGCTCCTTGCGGGGCTGATGGGAATGCTGCTTGGGCCGCACTTCCTCAAGGTCATTCCTCCGGTCATGATGAGTTCCATTGGCGCGCTGCCTACGCCCATGATCACGATCGTCTTTGCTTGTATGCTGCTCGGCATCAAAAAGGGCGAGACGGACAGGGGCATGGTCCGTGACGCGGCGGCTGGCCTTGCCTGGCTCTGGTCAAACAGCTTCATGCAGGTTGGCGTGCACTGTCTGCTGTGCGCGGCCATCCTGACGCCGGTGTGGGGTGTCAACCCTCTGTTCGGCTCTGTCTTCGAGATCGGCTTTGCTGGCGGGCACGGTACGGCCAGCGGCATGGCGACGGTTTTTGAAAATCCCGAGCTGCTCAACTGGGCTGACGGAGCCGCTCTCGGTCCAACGACGGCGACGATCGGTCTTCTGGTCGGTATCTTCGGCGGCATGATCATCATCAACTACGGCGTTCGCAAGAAATACACGCGAGTGCTCACTGAACCTGCTTCGTCGGGCGGAGCGAAAGAAGTGTTTCCGGAAGGAGAGCGCGTTCCTGGTTCGTTCATGACGATCAGCCAGGATGTCGTTGAGCCTTTCGCGTTCCATCTGGCAGTGATCGGCATTGCGGTCCTGATTGGGCGCGCGATCGTCTGGAGCTTCGGACAGGCGTTTGGTTACAAGGGATTGCCTCTGTTCCCGTTTGCGATGATCGGCGGCATGCTGATCAACCAGATCGTCCAGCGCACGTCTCTGGCTGACATGTTTGACCGGAAGATTTTCCTCCGCATCCAGGGCCTGGCACTTGAGATTCTTGTAGTCGGAGCGATGGCCTCGATCAGAGTGCCCGTCGTGATCGCCTACTGGGCGCCTCTGCTGATCACTGCCGTTACGGTCACGCTGCTGATGCTGGTGTGGTTCTTCTGGCTCAGCCCGCGTATCTTTTCTGACAACTGGTTCGAGCACGGCATCATCCGCTTTGGTGCGTTTACGGGCGTCGCTGCTGTCGGCTATATGCTGCTGCGCACAGCTGATCCGAAGATGGAGACGGACGCCGGTTCCGTTTACGCGCTCGACGGGCCGCTGATGAGCCCGTTCATCGGTGGCGGTCTGGTGACAACGGCGTATCCGTACATCATTCGCAGTCTGGGGGCGGCGATGACAGGGCTACTTTTCTGCGCTGCGTCACTGGCGATCATCGGTGTGCTTCGTCTGTTCTTCTGGAATCCTAATTTTAAGAAGGAACAGCGCTAAACGGATTCTCCCCGCTCTGCCGTGCCTGCTTTTTCCGCACGGCGGAGCCTCCGTTGATGATTATTAGATTTGAGGAGGCTGGTGGAATGAAAGAGACTATGGTCGCTGTGATCGGGGCCGGAAACGGTGGAACGGCGATTGCCGGTTATCTGAGCAGCTGCGGCGTTAAGGTCAATCTCTGCGATCTGTTCCCGCAATATCTTGAAGGGATCAGAGCTGCCGGCGGGATAGAGCTCACTGCCGGCGGAACGACGGCCAAATGGAAGCTGAACATGGTCACGGAGAACGTCGATGAGGCGATCCGCGGTGTTCATCTGATCATGGTCGTGACGCCGTCGTTTACGCATCGGATGATCGCAGAAGCCTGCTGCAGTGCGCTGACTGACGGGCAGGTCGTTGTGCTCAATCCGGGACGCACGGGCGGTGCTGTTGAGTTCCTGAGCACGATCCGTGAAAAGGGCTGCACAGCGGACATTGTGATCGCGGAAGCGCAGACACTGATCTATTCCTGCCGCAAGACTGGTCCCGCATCGGTTGAGATCTACGGCGTGAAAAAGGAAGTTGCGCTGGGCGCCTTCCCAGCAAATCGGACGAGAGAAGTCCTGGACCTGCTTGCTCCTTATTACCCTCAGTTCGTGCCTGCGAAAAACTGCCTGGAGACGAGTTTCTCCAACATCGGTGCGCTGTTCCATCCCACACCGGTGCTTCTCAATATCGGCCGCATCGAAAACGACAAAAATGGCTTCCATTATTATGTCGACGGAATCACCCCGTCAGTTGCCAAGCTGGTGAGCCAGATCGACAAAGAGCGCTCCGCAGTTGCCGCGGCTTATGGCGTTCACATCGCAAGTGCAGAAGAATGGATGAGACAGTCATATGAAACAAGCGGAGACACTCTGTTCGAGCTGATACAGCACAACGGCGCTTACGCCGACATCATGGCCCCGAAGACGATCGATGCACGCTACGTGACCGAGGACGTGCCCATGAGTCTTGTGCCGATCTCCGAACTGGGGCGCATTGCCGGCGTGCCGACTCCAAACATTGACGCGGTGATTCAGCTGACCAGCTCCATCTACGGCAAGGACTTCCGCGCTGAGGGACGCTGTGCCAGAAATCTTGGCATCGAGGGCATGAGCAAGGAACAAGTGGCTCATTTCTTTGAAACGGGAGAACGGACAAACGGCTGATAAACGCGTCGGTAAAAAATCATCTGTAAACAAAAAGCGAGTGCCGGGACATTTTCCGGCGCTCGCTTTTTGATAGCCTTATCTTCGTGTTTCTTTGCGTCTTCGTGCCTTCGTCGTGGCTTTGAATTTTGCCTTACGGCATCAGCAGCCCGGGAAGCCAGGTGGAGAACTGCGGCACGAGGGTGAGGATGACCAGCATGATCAGCAGAGCGGGCAAGAATGGCATGAAGCCTTCGACAACGTGCTCTATCTTCTGATGCGTGATGTCGGCGAGGATGTACAGGCCCATGCCGACCGGCGGCGTGGCGATGCCGATGGTGAGGGCAAAGCACATCAGCACGCCCAGCTGGAGCGTGGACACACCGAGCTGCTCCATCAGCGGCAGGAGGATAGGCGTGAGCAGGATCATCGCGCTGGCGGCCGACATGAAGCAGCCCAGCAGGAGCAGCAGCAGGTCGATGAGGATGAGCACGACGTACTTGTTCTGCGTCAGGCTGAGGATGAGCGTGGCCAGCTTGTTGGGCAGCATCTCCATCGTCAGGATGTACGACATCGTCGAGGCGAAGCCGAAGAGGATCAGGCTTGACGATGCCATGACCATCGATTCGCGCACGGCGTTCCAGAGCGCCTTCCAGCTCAGCGTGCGGTAGATGGCGCCAAGCAGGATGGAGTAGAGCACGGCAACGACTCCGGCCTCGGTAGGGCTGACGAAGCCGCTTGTCATGCCGAAGACGATGATGACGGGAGCCAGCAGCGACCAGATCGACTTTTTGAACACCTGCCACCGCTCGCGCATGGGCGTGTAGCCTCCGCGGGGGAAGATGTCAGGACGCTTGACGGCGATGCGTGCGCACATCAGCATCAGCGCCAGGCTGATGACCACGCCGGGCAGAATGCCTGCCACGAACAGGCGCGCGATCGAGGTGTTGGTGACGACGCCGAACATGATGAAGAACACGCTGGGCGGGATGATGGGGCCGACCATCGAAGAGGCGAGCGTGATGCCCGTGCTGTATTTGAGGTCGTAGCCGTTGTCGGTCATCGACTTGATCTCGATGGGCCCCAGAGCGGCGCAGTCGGCCGCAGCGGCGCCGGAGATGCCGGCGAAGACCATCGAGCACAGGCAGTTGACGTGGGCCAGTCCGCCGGGCCAGTGTCCCACGCAGGCGTTGGCAAAGCGGAAGATCTGGTCGGCGACGCCGCACACGCCCATGATGTTGCCGGCCATCATGAAGAAGAAGATGGACAGCAGGCTCCACGACATGGCGCCGTCGATGACACCCTGCGCGATCAGATAAAAGGGCAGATCGCCGAGCCAGCAGCCCACGGCGACTGATGCGCCCATGGCGATGATGACGGGGGCCTTGAGGAACAGCAGGGCGATCAGCGTTGTGATAAGTCCGACAGAGACCATCAGCGATTTCCTCCTTCGGCTCCAGGCTTGCCCGTCACGATGCGCCGCAGGTTCCAGAGGCCGTTTAAGATGATCGCAGCGCTGAGGATGTAGACGGGGATCAGGTTCGTCTCGGGAGGAAACGGCAGGTACTGCTCGGGATTTCCCATGCCGACCAGCCCGGTGTAGTCCCAGGTGGCGTACAGCAGCAGAGCGCCGAAGACGGTGCAGAGGGCGTTGACGGCGAACTCGGTCAGGTTTTTCAGGACGCGGGGAAAATAATCGACGAAGATGCCGACGCGCGTCTCGCTGCCCTTGAGAAAGTGCGAAGCCACGCCGGGCACGACGGAAAACAGGCCGAGGAACGTGAGCAGCTCGACGGTCCAGGCGATCGGCCTGCCCAGCGCGCGGGAAACGATCTGGAGCGTCGCCGTGGCGATCATCAGACAGCCGTTGAAGCCGAGGATCCAGTCGATGACGGCGGCTATTTTGTGTGCCAAAGAGATACTTCCTTTCCTGTGGATTTTTTGAAAAATGCGTTTTATTCAGCCGGCCAGCGGTAGGCGCGGGGCTGACGGTTCTTCAGGCTGGGCAGTTGCTCGCGGATCTGATCGACATAGCCCGGATCGATCTCGGCATAGATGACCTGTTCGCGATCTTCGGCACAGGCGATCGTCACGCCCCAGGGATTGATGATCATCGACCTTCCATAAGCCTGGAAGGCGGTCTTTTTGCCGATCTGAGCCGGAGCGACGACGTAGCACTGATTTTCAATGGCGCGCGTCTTGAGGATGCACTCCCAGTGATCCTTGCCCGTGAACATCGTGTAGTTGGCGGGGACGAACAGCACCTTTGCGCCCATCAGCGCCTGGATGCGGTACAGTTCGGGGAAGCGCATATCGTAGCAGATCGAAAGGCCGATTTTGCAGAAGTCCGTGTCACAGACGACGATGCGGTCGCCGGGCTTTTTCGTGTCCGACTCGCGCGTCGAAGGGCCGTTCTTGATCTCCACGTCGTACATATGGATCTTCTCGTACTGGCAGGCAAGATCGCCCTGGGGATCGTACAGCAGCGTCGTGTTGTACAGCTTGGTCTCGCCGGGGATGACTTCACCGATAGACCCGCAGTGCAGCCAGATCCCGTGCTGCCTGGCCTTGGCGGCGAAGAACTCGCTCATCGGGCCGGGAACAGGTTCGGCACTGGCAAACGTGCCTTCCTTGGGGCCGCAGTAGTGCACGTTCTCGGGCATCGCGACGAACTGCGCGCCGTGCGAGGCGGCTTCGTCGATGAAACGCCCGACTTTTTCAAGGTTGGCCTGCTTGTCGGCCTGCGAGTCGATCTGGATGACTGCCATCAGGAACTTGCTCATGGTCGATTCCTCCTGTAAAAATGCTTTGTGGAACTATTTCGCGTTTTTCTCGAAGTATTCTTTGATGAGCGCACCGGCGCGGGTGATGTCGGCCATGTGCTCGCCGTTGGCGATACGCTCGCGCTTGCCGGGCTCCGTGTCCTGGATCTCGATCGCGCGCCGGCACAGCGCTTCGGCCTCGTCCGGCGGCAGCACGACAAAGCCGTTTTCGTCGCCCAGCACGATGTCGCCGGGGTTGACAGTGACGCCGCAGCAGGTGACGGGTGTGTTGATCTCGCCATCGATGCCGAACAGGCGTGTCGTGATCGCCGACAGACGGCGGTAGAGCACGGGCAGATCGTACTCGCGGATCTCGGCGATGTCGGTCGCCGCGCCGTCGATGATGACGCCTTCGACGCCGCTGACGTGCAGCGCCCAGGCGACGACGCCGCCCAGGGCTGCATACTGCTGATCGCCGGCGCGGTCAACGACGAGCACGTCGCCGGGGCCGACCATCTCGGTGACTTTGTGGAGCAGCGTGCTGTCGTTCGACGCCAGTTTGCAGGTGACGGCACGTCCGATGAAGCGCTTGCCGGGCAGCGAGATGAACAGCGGAACGGTATTGAAGCCGAAGTTGCGGAAGTGCCCGATCGTCGCCGGCTCGGCGGCGCTGATGGCCTTCAGCTGTTCGTTGCTCAGGGTGACGACGTTAGGATTGATGATCATGTTCAAAGCATCTCCTTTAAAATATGCCGCGGCGGAACGTCTCCGACGCGGCTGGATATGCGCAGAAAAAACGGAGATCCCGCGCAGGGACCTCCGTTTTTTCGCGTCGTTATTTGACAGCGCGGATGCGGGCGGCGTAGCCCTTGGGAATGTAGTCCCTGTTCTCCAGCTCCTCGATGAACGGCTCCATCTTGGCGCGCCACGGAGCGAGGTCAACCTCGATCATCTCGACGCCGTATTCCTTCTTCATCTTCTCGATGATCTCGCCGCTCTTGTTCAGAGCCTGCTCGGTGACGTAGTCGCCGGCCTTGTTGATCTCGTCAAGAAGGATTTCCTGCTGTTCCTTCGTCAGCTTCTGGAACTTGCGGTCGTTCATGACCACGGCGACCTGCTGCGGGTACTCATAGGTGATCGTCAGATAGGGCGCCACTTCGCAGAACTTGAACAGATACGCGTCGACGACGGGGCACGTCACGGCATCAACAGTGCCCTGCTTGAGCGCCAGATACGTCTCGGTGTAGGGGATGACGGTGACGGCGCAGCCCAGCTGCTCCCAGGCGCGGACACTGGTGGGGTTGGAGTTCATGCGCAGCTTCAGGCCCTTCAGGTCCTCAAGCGAGCGGATCGGCTTGCGCGAAGCGATCACGCGGAAGGGGCCGCGCAGCCAGTTGCGCTTGGTGTTGACCACGCGCAGGCCAGCCTTTTTCAGAAGCGGCTCTTCAACTTCTTTTTCCATGTCGCTGAGGAGGAAGTTGCGGTAGTGCTCGTTGTCGCGGAACATGTAGGGCACGGCGGGCGCGCGCAGAAGCGGCGCATACATGTCGTAATAGCCGTAGCCGTCAGCGTAGAAATCCTGAACGCCGCGGATCATGTTCTCGATCTGCTTCTTGGCGTCGCCGAGAACTTCGCCGAAATAGCACTGGATCTCCACTTCGCCGTTCGTTCTGGCCTTGACGTTGTCGGCCATCATCTGGAGCGCCACGCTCTCAGGATGTGTCGCGATCATCTTGTTGCCGAGGCGCAGCTTCACAGCCGCTTCGGAAGCGCCGCTCAGGGCCAGCGCCGCACACAGAGCCAACAGTACAGTCCGTTTCATCATTGCAGAACAGTCTCCTTTCAGTCTTTTCGCAAAAATACCGAACGCGCACCCTACGGCGCGGTCATTCGTTCTATTATTATAAAATAAGAAACACCGTTTGTGCAAGCGCAAATGATTACATGATCATCGTAAAATCGGCTTCGTACTCCCATTCATCGGTGAACACATACTGATTGCTCACAAGGAGCGGCTTGTCAGCGCTGTCCCAGATGAAGCGGCGCACGCGCATGATCGGCGTGCCGGCCGGCAGTTCCAGCCAGGCGGCAAACTGAGGCGGCGGCACGCGCACAGCCAGCCTTTCGTGCGAACGGCGCGCCGTGACGGCGAATTTGGACATCAGCAGCTCCTTGAGCGACATAAAATCGCCCGCGGCCTGAAAGACGTTCAGATCATAATGGGGGGGGAAGAAATTCTCAAGCAGCACCGTCGGCTTCTCGCTGATGCACTGAAGGCGGACGAGGCGCGTGGCGGCGCCGCCCTCCGGCAGTTCGAGGAACGCGCCGATCTCGGGATCCTCGGGGACTTTCATGTTCAGTTCGACCGTCCGCGCTGTCAGACGACCCCAGTTGCGCTCATAGCATTTCAAAAATCCCGTTGCGATCAGCCATGGACTGGTCCGCGCCTGATCGGTCACGAAGGTGCCCTTGCCCTGGCGGCGCACGACGAGCCCTTCGTTTTCAAGTACGCCAAGCGCCTGACGCACGGGCGCGCGGCTCGTGCCGTAGATCTTTTCGAGTTCGCTTTCCGTGGGCAGGAGCGCGCCGGGCTCGTATGAGCCGCCGCAGATCTTCATCTGCAGGTCGCGGTAGATTTGAAAGTACAGCGGTATCGCCATCGTTTTTTCTCCCATCTCGATTATTTATTATAACGATATTACCTTATAAAACGCGGCCCGTTTTGTCAAGCGCGGAACAAAATGATTCTTTAAGAAAAAATAAACGCCGGCGTATGATTCCGGCGTCTTTTCTGGCTGTGAAGCTCTTTCGCGATTCATGCGCTCATCGCGAGTGTCGCGCCCGCCTGGGGCACGGCATTCGGCGCTGTAAAACAAATTTGCTTGTATTACTTCCCCAGCACATAGCGGTTTTTCTCGGGCGAGAAGACGAGCTTGGTGAACATCACCGGCTTGCCGTCGCCCAGCCAAGTGCGGTGCAGCATCAGCGCCAGGGTGCCTTCGGCCAGTTTGAGATGCTTGGCCTGTTCTGCGTCGAGAGCCACGGGCAGCACCTCGCAGAGGTAGCTGTCGGTGACAAACCCCAGTTTCTGCTTGATGTCCTTGTAGATCGGCCGGGTGAAGTCATTGTCCTTGATCAGCGAGAAAACGTCGCGCGTCATCAGCGAGATTTCCAGTTCGGCCGGCTCGTTCTGCGCCGCGTAAAAGCGGATGCGGTACAGCTCGACGATCGGCGTGCCCTTTTCCACGCCCAGCTGTGCGGCCGTGAAGGCGTCAGCTTTCAGCTTTTTTACGCTGATGAGCGTGTGCGTGGAGCCGAAGCTGTCGGGCAGACGGAACGAGACGATGTCGCCGATGAACTTCTGCTGAGCGACAAACGTGCCGCGCCCCCGCTGACGGATGATCGTCCCCCTTGACTCAAGCTCGCCCAGGGCCTGACGGACCGTCATGCGGCACACGCCGAAATGTTCCGCGAGCTCGGGCTCCGACGGCAGGCGCGTATCTGGCGGCCATTCACCGCTGTCGATCTTGGCACACAGCTCATCTGTGATCTGCTTGTACAGCGCAACGCCTTTTTTTCTCTGCATACAGACATTCCCCCAGAACGGCCGAAACAGCGGCCGGATGAATTCCGAAATTATTATACCATTAATAAAAAGTCCCGTCATGTGCTGACGGGACTTTTTTGATACCCAATTACTGTTATTTTATTCAAAATAGATTTGTGCCGTGTTCCGCGCCGCTTCGAAGGCAGCACACGATCAGGATCGTGCCGGCCGCAAATGCAAAAACGCTGGACAGTAGCCGCGGCACTGCTGTGAACGCGGCTGCGAAGAACATGACCGTGGCGCACAGCATCAGGATCCTCATCGATGACGAAAGCGGACGCCTGCGGCAGTAACCTTCAACGCTGACGGCGAAGCAGTACGATCCTGCCAGCGCGCAGAAAAAAGCCGCGCACGCCGCAGCCGGGCGTGTGGTGATGTTGAGGATGTCCGAAAACAGGAACAGGATCGGCACCGCGTAGAACGCAGAACCCAGAGGCAGCGCCGTAAAGCCGGTCTTCATCGGATTGGCTCCTGAAATGCCTGCTGCGGCGAAGGCCGTCATGCACACCGGCGGCGTGATCGTGGAAAGCTGGGAGAACCAGAAGATCGTCAGATGCCCGGCCAGCAGCGGGATGCCCAGCTCTTTCAGCGCCGGCGCCCCCAGCGTGGCCAGGATGACGTAGGCGGTGGAGATCGGCAGCCCCATGCCGAGGACGTAGGCGATCAGTCCTTCGATGACGATCGTCGCGATCAGCGAGCCGCGCGACAGGTAGAGGATGATCGCTGTCGATTTGAGCATCAGCCCCGTGGTGTTGATCATCGCCACGATGATGGCCGCGCAGCCGATCACGCCCGCGATCTTCGAGACGCTGAGCGAGCAGTCTTCGAGGAACTTGCAGAAGCCGCGCAGCGACAGACGCGTGTCGGCTCTGACGAGTGAAAGCACGAGGATCAGCGCGCAGCAGGCCGCGCCTGACAAAAACGGCGTGAAGCCGAAGCAGAGCAGTCCCAGAAGCAGCAAAATCGGCAGGAACATGTGCCAGTATCGTCCCATCTCCCTGCGGAACGAAGGCAGTTCTGCCTGCGGTACGCCGAGCAGCCCCTTTTTTCGAGCTTTCAGGTCGATGAAGAACCACAGCGTGGCGTAAAACAGGAGCGCCGGCAGAACCGATACCTGGACGATGTCAAAATAGCGGCGGCCGATGAAGTCAGCGAGGATGAACGCGCCTGTGCCCATGATCGGCGGCATGATCTGCCCGCCGGCGGAGGCGACCGTCTCGATCGCCCCGGCTTCTTCGGGCGAGTAGCCCGTTTTTTTCATCAGCGGGATCGTCAGCGTGCCGGTGCTGACCACATTGGCGATCGTGCTGCCGGAGATCGTCCCCATCGCGGCGCTGCTGAGAACGGCCACCTTGGCCGGCCCGCCGGGCTTTGAGCCGGCGAGCGCCAGGCTGATGTCCATGTAGTGCGTATCGGTGTTCGTCGCCTGAAGCGCCGCGCCGAAGGCGATGAAGATGAACAGCAGCGTTGCCGACGTGCCCATCAGCGAGTTCCACAGCCCCATGTCGGTCATGTACATGATGTCGATAAAGCGCGAGAACGACACGCCCTGATGAGCGAACATCTGCGGCATCAGCGGACCGGCGAAGGCGTAGCCGATCAGGCCGGCGGCGAGAACGGCTATGAACAGCCCGAGCGTGCGCCGGCCGCTCTCGAGCACCAGCAGCGTCAGCACGGTCCCGGCCGTCATGTCGAGGGCAGAGACTTTGCTGTAGTAGGGGATGCGCGTCATGTAGCGGTGATTGCTGTATAGCGTCCACGCCAGCACGGCCAGCGACAGGGCCGTGAACAGCCAGTCGAGCGCCGACGGCCGGTCCTGCGGCGATTTTTCGCCGGCAGGGTACCAGAGGAAGGTCAGCGCCAGCAGCAGACACAGGTGGATCGACCGCTGCACGAGCGGCAGAAAGACGCCGCGGAACGCCGTGTAGAACGTGACGATCGTCAGTACTGCGCCGCACAGGTAGGCCAGCGCGCGCGGAAAGCCGCTCAGAGAGCGCATCGTCCCCGGAGAAAACTTTTTTTCGCTCATGGTGAACGTCCCCCTGTTCGTGATGATCTATGATGATCCGCTCAAGATGCAAACATATTATCATAAATGCCCGATACCCAGCAGCATAAGGGGATCGGGCATTGTGTCACATAAGGACTTTTTTTGATTGCAATTCCTCTTTATTTGATGAGTCCTTTTTCCTTGTAGAAGCGCACGGCACCGGGATGCAGATCGATGCCCGTGCCCAGATGCATCGCATTCGGGTCGAACGTCTTGAAAGAGCTGTGCACGGTCTTGAGGAATTCAGCGTTTTCATAGATCGTCCTTGTGATCTCGTACACGGTGTCCTCATCCACGTCCTTGCGGGTGAAGAGGATCATCGGCAGGCCGACCGTGGCGACGTCGTTCTTCTGGCCCGAGTACGTGCCGGCCGGGACCGTATAGGGGCTGAAGCCGGCCTCGACAAGCTTGGCGACCAGACCTTCGCCGATGGGCAGCACGACGCCCGCGCGCGAGCTCAGCGCCTCTTCAACGGCAGTGCCGGGGATGTTCAGCGTCGAAACGCCGCCGTCGACCATGCGGTTTCTCCAGGCTTCGTTGATGCCGGAGACGTTCGCATAATAAAAGTCAGCGCCCCACGCCTTCATGTCCTCGATCTCCTTCAGACCGTAGGCCGCGACCACGTTATGGAAGATCATGTGGCTGCCCGCACCCTGGGGCGGCAGTGCCAGATGGATGGGGACTTTCTTGTCGAGCACGGCCTCGAACGTGGCCTCTTTGGCCTTGGCCGGATCGACGAAGATGTGCAGCACCGTGGCCGGCATCGAGGCGATCGTCGCCAAATTGTCGGCCGCTTTGTCATACGGGAACAGGCCGTCGCGCGCTGCGACGAGGAAATTGGGGTAGCCGATGCCGAACGCCGTCTCGCCTGAGGAGACGATCATCGGGTTGGCGACCGAACCTGGGCCGGGGATGGCCGTGACGGGAAAGCCTTCGAAATGCTCGTTCGCCTTGCTGGCGATGGCCGCGCCGATCACTTCCCAGCCGCCGCCCGCGCCGCCGGTGATGATCTGGACGTTGCCGATCTTCTTCTGTGCTGCGAATGCGCTTGCGCCCACGATCAGGATCATGCCCGTGATGGCCGCGATCTTTCTGATGTTCATAATAATGCCCCCTTATTCGAAATATGATGCGCGGCGCTAGGCGCCGTGCGAAAAGCCGTGTTCGACGAGCCGGAGCAGATCAGTGCCGCTCAGTTCGTCAAGACCGAGATGCTCGAGCGTGCGCGCCTCGGCGTAAAAGTCTTGTCCGCAGAGGATGCATGCCGCATTGGCCGCTGTCTCCACAGCCGTATGCGGATAGCCGAACTTTTTCAGCAGCGAAAGTGCCGGGATCAGACCGTAAGGCACGTCCTCGGTGAAATAGCGGTGATCTTTTTCCGTCGGCATCCTGCTGTTGGGGTAGAGCGGACTTGTCGCCCCCATCTCGGCGATCGTGCTGCCGTGCACCCCCTGATAGCCGTACCAGCGGCGGTCCTGCTCGGCCAGATCGACCAGAGAAAAAATCCCGTTGCGGTCAAACGCCATGCGCTCGCGGTCGATCGCGTCGATAAACATGCCCACGGATTCAGTCATGCAGTCAGCGTAGAACAGCATGTCGCGCCTGCGGTCGATGTTGGCGATGTTGAACAGCATGATCGGGATGTGGATGGCAAAATTGGGATTCGACATGCCCGTGGCGAGAATGTTGTCCTTTTTGACCAGGTACGGATACACTTCCGACAGCCGTTCGAAAGCTTCGTCATTGCGCTCTGCCGGAAACGCGGCGCAGCCCAGGCCGTGCTTGTAGCCCCGAAGCCATACACCTGTCGGATCGGTCTTACGGCAGGCGTACATCATGCAGTCGAGGTCGGCATACGTGATGTCGGCATCGCTGCCGACTTCGCGCACGACGCGGGCGAACTCGATCACGCCGAACAGATTGCCCGGTGCGAGCACGACGAGCTGACTGCTTTTTAGATGCGGTCCGGCGACGCGGGCCATGTATTTATGCGCAAAACTCGGCACGATCACCAGCACGATCTCTGCGTCAGCCAGAGCGGCCTCGATGTCCGTCGTGATCAGACGCAGCGGCGCAAAACCCTCTTTGATTCCGTTCGACGGCAGCGTTTTCAGGTTGACCCCGCCCAGTTTCCGGATCGCTTCGATCGAGCTGGCGAACTCAGGGCACTCGTACAGCGTCACCTCATGCCCGTCCATCGTCAAATGCCCCGCGGCGGCAAACGCGCCGTTTCCGCCGCCGAGGATCGTGATCCTTCGAGCCATGCGATCGCCTCCTTCGCACAAAACGGTTTGGCATTCACGATCATGTCTATACAAAAATTTCTGTGAAAAGTATAGACGAAGTTTTCGAAACTGTCAATCAGGTTTTGCTTAATAATTTTTTCACAATTAAAATGATCTCGACGGGCACGGCTCGTATCATTGCGACAAAAAAGAGCTCCCGAACAGGATTCGGAAGCTCTTGGACTTGTTGTATGCTGGTGCGTCAGCGCTCGGCCGGCATAGGGCGCTGATCGGCTTTCTGAGTGAGGAACGAGAGCAGAACTTCGACGGCCTTCGTTTCGCAGAGACCGTAGACAAGATGGAACGTGCGGTACAGCGCGGGGCGGAAGCGCAGCGCCGTGACGGCGGGCGAGGCGGCTGCTGCGTACATCGAGACGATGCCGCCTTCCGCTCCGGCGGCGACAGCGTTGACGACGCCCATCGTGTGGCCGAACTGAAGCTCGGCCTCGCGCACTGCGCCGGTGCGGCTCTTGCAGGCGCGGTCCCAGGCCTGACGGCTGCCGGAGCCGGCCGTGCGCCCCACCAGCTTGAGCTGGGCAGCTTCCTCCATCGTTACGTACTGACGTGAGGCCAGAGGATGACTGCGGCTGACGATGAGGACCAGTTCGTCGTGAAAGAACGGGAGCGTCGTGTAGCCGGGCAGCGCGCGTTCCGTGCCGACGACTGCCAGATCGGCCTTCTTGAGCGAAAGGTCTTCAAGCGCGGCCTGAGAGTCACCCTGCGTCAGCTGGACGCTGACGCCTGGGTGATTTTGGGCGAACTCGACGAGCAGTCCGGGCAGGATGAAATCGCCGGGGATGGAACTGGCGCTGACGCGCACGGTGCCGTACAGCTCCTGTGAGATCTCGTTGATCTGGATGCGGGCCTGCTTGCGCACGTCGAGCATTTTCAGCGCCGCCTTGTAGAGCACCGCGCCTTCGGACGTGAGGGTGGAGTGGCGGTGTCCGTTGGCGAACATCGGCGCGCCCATTTCAGATTCGATCCTGGCGACGCGCTTGCTCACAGCAGGCTGTGAAATGCCGAGCGCGGCGGCCGCGGCAGAGATGCTGCCTTTTTCAACGATGCAGACAAAAGTTTCGAGTTCTTTAAAATCCAAGAAGATCAGCTCCCAATGTAGACCTTAAAGTGAATTTTAATAAGATTATACATCAGTTTGCCTCTTAAGGGTACTTGTCAACAGAAAATATTTGTAGTATAGTTCAGGTAGACTTTTACAACAGGAGGTTGTCAAATGACCCTTGGACTTCGTATCCGTACACTTCGCAAAGCGCGCAAGATGACGCAGCAGCAGCTGGCCGACGTCACCCAGGTGAGCCGCATTTATATTCAGGCGCTTGAGAGCAACCGCCGCAGCCCGTCGATGAAGCTTCTTCACCGTCTTTCCGAGCAGCTGGGCGTGGAGACGAGCGATCTGCTCGAAGAATTCCCCCGCGATACCGGCGGCCGTCTTCAGCTGGAGGAGCTGTTTTCCGGTCCCGAGCCTATGGAGATCTGGTACCGCAGCCACAAGCTGAGCGAAAAAGACATGGCCATGGTGCAGCGGCTGATCGAAGCGGCTCTGATGGACTGGGAGGGCGATGGCAAGCGTGCGAAAAAGGGCGCCAAGCGCTGACGCGGAATTCGAATATCCTTCTCCGCCTGAATACATAGAGCCGTCGATCCGAAGGGAAGCCGCAGCCTGGCAGGGGATCGACGAGTTTGACGCGCTCGTGCGCCTGGAGGAAATGACAGGCCTCGAGGCCGAAGTCGAGCGCGTATACATGAGCTCTGAAATGTGGGGCTTCACGTTTACAAGCCGCGAGCTGAAACGCTGCCGCATCCATCTGAACGAGGAACTGCCGCATTTCTGGCAGCGGTTCGCATTTTTTCACGAGATCCACCATCTTCTCCACGACAGCCGCGGCTGCTATTTCTGGTCACAGACGCAGGCCAACATGAACGGGTTCGAGTACCAGGCCGACCAGTTCGCCTGGGCCGTCCTGATGCCCGAGTGGGAAAGCGGCGAGGTCGAATAAATTGAACAGCGCCTCGTCGCGAATAGCCTGATCTTCCGGCCGCGAATGAGGCGTTTTTTATTATACCAAAATTGAGACTTATCTGCGCGGCGCTCTGCTGGCGCTGCTGGCTTCGTGCGCGCACTCCGAGCTGCGCATCTCGATCGCGGGCGCACATATACAAGCCGCGTTTTAGGCTCGTCTGAGGAATACTGGGTCGGCAGCGAAAAGCTCGGCGAAGCCCGGTGCCTGGGCGACGGGATCATGTATCACGACAGCCAGGGGAAGATCGTCGGCGAAGCCCTGCGCCTGGGAAACTCGATCATCTTTCGCGATGTAAAAGGAAACGAACTCGCGACGCGCACCCCTCTTGGCGACAAGCATATCTACCGCAATGCCGGCGATCAGGCCGCGCCTGTCCTTCCTGAGCCGAAGTCAGCTCCCGCCAGCAGCTGAGACAGCATTCTGACGCCTGTGCCTTCGGTAAACCGCAAAACACGAAAAAGCCGCCGGAGATTTCCTGCCGGCGGCTTTTTCGCATCGTGTGACGTTGACGAAACGGATTTTTTTGTATAAAATCAAAGGCTATTTTCAGGAAGTATTGCAAATACTAGGCTTGTATGATACAATTCTCTGTAGATTCAAAGGTAGGTAGATACTTTTTGGATATTATGGAGGGTGTTTCATATGGCTAAAGGATTGTTATTAGTAGGGCGTATTTACTATTACCAGAAAAAGCTTCCTAGTGCTGCTGTACAAAAATTAGGTATGAAAATATACAAGCGTTCATTGGAGACTGATAGTCTAATCCAAGCTGAAAAGTATGTAACAAAGCTGAATGAAGTGTATAAAGCTATCTTCAAAGAACTTAAAAGACCAATAACGGCTTATGATGATTACACTAGAGAAGATATGATTAAACTGTTTAATGTAGAGTTCTACAAAGTAATAGATCAGGATAACAAAAGAAGTTTAGCAGTATTGGATAATAAGTATTTAGCTAAAAAGCAAAGCTATAAACATATCAGTACATTGATAAACCTTTATGTGAGCTATTTAGAAGATGTAAAGCACCTAAAACCTAATACAATTACTGCTGTAGAGAGTTCATTAAAAACTGTGTTTAGCCAAGACTTAAATAAAACTATTGAAGATATTACTACAGATAAAATTACTGAAATCTTGAACAACTTACAAGAGAAAAGGACTGCGGGAACTGTGAAAGAGTATATAACCAAAATCAAGACATTTTTTAGATGGATTGAGGATTCAGAAGATGTTACTATAGATAGAACTATATATAAAGTAGTATCAGATATAAATATTGGTATTAAATCTGAACAAATTAGGGATGCTTTTACTTTAGACCAATTAAAACTATTGTTTGGTGTGAAGTATATTCAATGGTTCAAAACTGCTTATACCTACTTCCCAGTCTTATTGGGTTATCTTTGTGGTTTAAGAATTGATGAAGCCAACAGCTTAAAAGTGAAAGATGTTACACCTTACAAAGATCAGTTTATACTCCAGATTAGAGAGGGAAAAACTAATAATGCCAAGAGGTATGTAATCACACCAAAAATCCTGAACAAATTCGGGCTAAAGCATTATATAGATAAACTACTTAAAACTAACCCTAATCTAGAATCTAGTCTTTGGCAAACTCCTGTAAGAACTACTACATTAAGCACAAAGTTTACTGAATATCTGCTAGGGCTAAAGATCAAAGAAAATCCTAAAGATAGAAGATATACAGAACATAGTTTAAGGCACAGTTTTGCTACAAAGTTGATTGCAGCTAGTGTAGATGACAGATTTGCAAAAAAGTATTTAGGTCATACTGGAAGTTCATTAATGACAAGTCGCTATCTAATACAAATTCCTGAGATTGAGGATATTATAGCACAGGTAGATTCAAAACTGGATTTCACTTATGAGCTACAGGATTTAATACCATTCAATAACAGGGAGATCATCATTAAGCAGATTGAGCAGTATTACAAAAACCTTAAAGATGATGTAATTCCTTTAGAAGCTGTAGGATATACTGAAGAAGAATATAATAAAATGTATGCTGAGTATGAGCAATTTAAATCTGAACAAATAATAGAAGAATTTGGTAAAGTAAAAGACGATGCTAAGAGGAAAGCACTAAGTACAATCTACATGAAAAGATGTTCTAAGTAGTAGGTGGTTAAAATGCTCAGAAAGTCTAAAACAGCAGTATCAGGTGTTAGAACTGTTCTACTTGAATCTTATTCAAAGGGTACAGTAATTCAGCTAGTATTAACCTTAACCAGATATACAGATAATACTTCTGATTTAAGATGCACCTTAGAAATGTGTTCTGGTATGGTTGTGAATGGTAAAACCGTTTGTAATTGGTGTGAAGATAAGCTGGTTATGGTTCTTTCTGCTTTTGAGTTAGCAGCCTTCAGTAAGTACTCTAACCCCTATTACCTAGAGAGGCTTGGAACACCAAAACCAGTATATGAGCATGAGACTGGTAAACTATTTACTAGAGATGGTAAACCAGTATTTGAAACAGATGTTAATGGAAACGTAGTAGTATATAGTGAAAAACTCTATCATAAGTATAATGATACTGTATCAATATTAACCATTCACAAAAACAACTATACCCCTTTAGGTTGTGGAATCACCTTAAAGAATGGTGATAAAGAACTAACAATATACTTAGATGAGAATACTACTTATCAATTCACTAAAGCATGTGAATTAGCAATGAATCAAATGATGTTAGCTAATGTAGTTGAGTATAATAATCCACCAAAAGAACAACCAAATAATTATACCCAAAAAGTTGAGCAAAAATTCTTGAACAAATAATAGCAGTAGAAGAAGATGAAGAAGAAGATAATAGAATACTGCTTAAAGTTAGGCCCTTTTCCTATTCAGGTTAAGGGCCTTTAGTTGTATCAAAAATTAGTTCAAGAGTTATCAAAATAATTCTGAACAAATAATAGAAAGAAGATGATCTTTCAAAACTAAATACCAAAATAGGAGATGTTGCAAAAATGAATTTCAATAATGTTACACCTAATGAAGAAGTAGAGATCAAACATAGGAAGAAGCACCCTAAACTGAATCAGGGTAAGTTATCCCTGTTGACTTCTGAGTATTACCACCATTACAAGATTTGGAACAATATTATGGGTAGGTGCTACAATCCAGAACTACCTTATTATAAGTATTATGGTGCTAGAGGAATAAGAGTTTGTGAAGAATGGAAAGACTTTAAAGTATTCTTGAACTGGTTAATAGATCATGGGTATGAACCTAATAAGGGGATGTCAATAGAAAGAGTTGATGAAGATAAAGGATATAACCCAGATAATTGTATTCTTGTAGATAAGGTTATCAACTGTACATTTAAAGGGAATACTAACCACTTCATTATAAATGAACACTATTTAGTTTCAGTTAGTACTTTAGCAGAAAACTATCCTGAGTATGAAGATGATATATTAGAGTATCACAGTATAGGGTGTGATTATCTTATACCTGAGATGTTAAAAGAATTAGGCTTAGAAGATACTATTAAATATATCACTAAACAAGATTACTATAAGAAATTAGAGCTTTTATAGAAGGAGAGTTGATTATACATTGACTAGAAAAGTATTTAGCTACTTACCTAAACCAGATGGGTATTTTGCTGTTTTTAATGAATGTGAAGATGGTTCTTTTCAGTTTGGTTTTGTTGAAAAAATACCTGAATCAATGAACCATAATATAAAGGTTAGAGACTTAGCTAAAGCCATTTGGGAGAGTAGAGAACCAGATGATCTATTAGAAGCAATCTTAGTAAGACCTGATTGGAGACATACAGATAATCTTAAAACAGTTACTAGGGTTGCTTACAATGTTGCTACTATTCAGGCTGCTAATGATTTCATTGGATTCAGTAGAACCTACTGGATTAAACGCCCTTCAGTATGGCAAAAGTATTTTAATCTATTAGACCTATTACCAGAAACCAAGGGAGATATAAAACAAGCTGCTTTGATGAGATTAAAGCAGATCATGCCAAATCTTGAAGTAGAATCTACTTATGCTGCTGAATCAGTCTTAATAGGTATCTATGGTATTTACAATTTATTAGAATCAAGAGTAAGAGGGGTTAAAGATGGAATTGGAACAACTGAGTAATAACAGCTATGATTGGAATGAAAATACTACACCTATCTGGTATTACCAAACTCATTTAGACGATGGTACAGAAGAAAGGGTAACTAGTAGACAAGAGATAGTAGATAAGATTCAAGATAAGATAGATGAGCTGAATGGGTGTGAAATGCTCTTTACAGCAGAGGATGTTATAGAAATTCTGGATGGGTTAATTTATGCCTAAACAAGCAGGTTCTAAATGGAAAGAGATTCTAAGAAAGAGAAAGCATAAGGAATACAATAAATATTACAGAACTACAAGCCATGAATATAAAACTACAAGATGGTTAAAGTTGAGACAATTAAAACTGAATCACAGTCCACTTTGTGAAATGTGTTTAAAAGAAGGTAGAACTACAGCAGCGGTTTTAGTACATCATATAAAACCAATAGAAGAAGGTGGTTCTATGTATGACTATGATAATTTAATGAGTTTGTGTAGTGAATGCCATAATAAAATTCACATGAGTTTTAGAAAAAATTCTGAACAAACTACAGGAGGTTGTTAAAACATGGATTTTAACCTAGTACTTATAAAAGGAATGATACTTGTGTTTTATGTATATATTCTTCACAGCTTTATCACAGCAATTAAAGAGGATGATAAATAATGTTGATGAAGGTCATAATAGTAGTTCTGTTGTTTGCATTAGCCTATTTCAGTTGTAAGGAGTATTTAGAATGAGTATGTATAGATTTGTGAAATCACTTATTACCCTAGGAGTGCTTATACTGTTCTTTTACAGTTTAACATTAATCTTATCTTAAATCTTAACAAATAAGGAGGAACTAAAATGTTCAGACATATGTACAACAGAATGAAGGAGTTCTTTTCAGTAGGAGTATTCTTAGTAGCTGGATTAGTATACTGTAGTTTATATCTTGTTGAAAAGTCATTAGCCTAAAAATAAAGAGGTGATGACCCTATAGAACTGAATGATGAAAATAAACAGGGTATTATAGAGATTGTTAAAGGGCTATTAAGTAGAACTGAAATACTCTTTATAATACCCCTATCAATTACCTTTGCAGCTTTATACTACCTTGGCTTTAGAGTTGATAGTATACCTACACTACTAATTACATTAAGTTTTAGCTTAGTTGGTGTCAGTGTATTTTCATACCTAATCAGACCAAAAGAAAAAGAGGGTGAAGACAATCTGAATAATACTAAATTAGATGATATATTAGCAGTATTAAGACTTGTTGAAACAAACATAAGAACTATAGAGCAGTCAGGAATATTCAAGATCAGTAACAGTTACAAGAATCTTAGAACACTTTTTGAGTATAGAACTAATATGTTAATGTTCAAGATTGAGAGGGCTTTTCTTGAAGCATACATGCAATTAGGGCCATTTGATGAATCCAATAATGTGAAAGCAGAAGTTCATACCAGTGTTCTTAATAAGTTCAATGCTAAGATAAAGCTAGAGTTAGATTATTACCTGTTAGACCTTAATAATTTTGTATCAAGTGATAGAGCATTAGATGATGATACAAAGAACCATATTATAGAGGAAGTACATAAGACTTACCAGATTCTTAATGATCTATTGCAAGACTTAAAGCATAATGAAAAGATCAATCAGCTAATAATGCACACTGCAATTCTAACAAATGAATTAACCAATATTTTAGTAGTAGCTATTGATTCTTGGAAGAATTTACCCATAGTAGTATAGATGCAGTATCGCGGTGGAAAATATAGGTTAAGGGATGATATAGCGGCTGAGCTTATAAATTATCTTCCTGAATCTAATGTTTTTATAGATATGTTTTGTGGTGCTGCTAATATTTCCGTAGCAATGTTAAAGAAACACCCTAATTTAGATGTATATGCTAATGATATATCTAAACCACTAATAACAATGTTCAATGCCCTTAAAGCAGGATGGATACCGCCAGATGATCTATCTAAAGATCAATGGATTCAGCTTAAAGCAGATCAGGATGTATATAACCCTTTAACCGCTTTCGCAGGTTTTGGCTGCTCTTATGCGGGGAATTGGTTTTCAGGTTATGCAACCAATACAAGATCAGATGATTTTTGTATGCAAGCAAAGAATAGTCTAATTAGGGATTTAGATTATATTAAGAAAATAAATTTTAGCAGTAGTGATTATTATAAATATAGATTACCTGAAACACCTGTATTGATATACTGTGATATACCCTATAAACATACTTCTAAATATATATATAAGTTTGACCATGTAGAGTTTTATAAATGGTGTGAACAAACTAAAAATAAAGGGCATACAATAATAGTATCAGAGTATTTTGAAAATGTTGAAGATGTTAGAAGTAATAATATAATCTGGTGTAAAAAGTCTAAATGTAATATGGGAGCTAATGGAAAGCATTTAAAATCTACAACAGAGGTACTAATTAAAATCTAAATCTTTATTGGAGTGTGATGTTTATGTATGCACACTTAAAGAGGGTGATGCTCAATATGATTAACCGCTGTTATATTGAGCTAGTTTAACCAAAATTTCTTGAACAAATAAATGGAGGTAGATACCCATGGATATAGAATTCTTGTACGGTCTTTTAGATGGTCTTGATGAACTTGAAGACAAAGTAGCAGATATTACTACTGAATTAGATGTTATGAGAAGAACACTTGGAACAATGCTAGAATATATAGAAGATCATTATGTTGTAGATGAAGATGTGGATAAAGAAGATTTAGATGGGCTTATTACTTTTGCTAAATGCGGAGACCCAGAAGAAGCTGAAGCAGATCAGGATGAACCAGATTTAGTAGTTTCATTCTATGATGCTATTGATGATTGAAAAGAAGGTATTAACTCTGCTAGGTAGCAGATTAATATATACTGAATATCATTATCTATGTGGTTCTTACACATTACTTTAAGTAGAACTAATGTGTTTTAGGAGGAAGTATTAAATAGTGTATGTTGTTATTGTCTTTAGAAGTGCATAGTAGAAGTAGGTTTTTGGGGCAACGTTTCCCTACTTGTGCTAAGTCTAGTGTATAAACTCTTCAGTGAGAATGAATCTGGTATATCATCAATATCTTTTGCTGGTTTTCTCAAAAATCAGATAGGGCTTCTATAGGCCCAATTATTATTCCCAAACACTATAAGTAATACCCTTGTTAGAAAATACACTAGAAGATACTTTAAATACAGTAGATCAAAAGAAGTACTATGTAGGAAATTTGTTAATGATATTCAAACTGTAGTACTACATACAACTAAATATAACCAGTTAAGATAGAACTACTATTAAAACTAATGCTTAATATTAATGTAGATGTGGAAGATGATTAATAGTAGTTCTATTATATTACTAATATTTGTCAAGTATTGCAAATGCTGAATCAGAGAGAGGGGTGGGTGAAAACTTACAAAAGTCGATGGAAGCTGAACGCGCCGATGCTTCTTTTTTAACGGATTCGAGAAGATTAACACTATAGGTAGTGTTCCTTTCTAGCCTATCCCCCCTATATATAGGAGGAATTCAAAATCACAAACCTAATTAAATCAAAAGCACCTTCAGAGCTTTCACCAGAAGCAAAGAAGGAGTTTAATAGAATATACGAATCCCTAAAGAAAGCTAATGTTATTACTGAGCTTGATGTAGATTTATTATGTGTATATTGTGAGACACTAGTGGAATACTATAAATTAACCAAGTTCCTTAATAAGAATGGTTACACTATAGAACAAATAGGAGACAAGAAGCAGTTATTAGTGAAGATGAGACCTGAAGCACAACTAAGAGAGATATTAGGAAAAAGATTACTTCAGACACAAGCAGCCTTAGGATTAACACCAACTAGTAGAGCAAGACTGGTAAATATTAATAACGCTGGTACTTCTGAAGAAGAATCTGAAATGCTAAGTATTATTGGCGATTATCCAGAACCAGCACCCTTAAAAGACACTAAAAGGATTAAGAAATAATGTTTGATCCAGTAAAAGCTAATAGAGCTATACAGTTTATTGAACACTTGAAGTTTAGTAAGGGTAAATGGAGTGGAAAATACTTCAAACTTCAACCCTGGCAGAAGGAGTATGTAGCTAAATTATTTGGCACTGTAGATGAAGATGGTTTAAGGCAGTACAGACAATCAATAGTTTTCATCCCTAGAAAGTGTGGAAAAACTGAGCTTGGTGCTGCTATAGCACTTTACATGTTAGTAGCCGATGGGGAAAAAGGTGCTGAAGTTTACAGTGTGGCTGGTGACTTCCAACAAGCTTCACTGGTGTTCAATGCAGCAGCGCAAATGGTGAGGACACAACCAGCATTGTCCAAGCTGATCCGTCTTAATGCCAGTACCAAGAATATGAGTGTGAAAAATACCAACAGTATTTATAAGGTTTTGAGTTCTGAAGCTGGTACAAAACACGGTCTATCCTGTTCCTGTTGCATATTTGACGAGATCCACGTTCAAAAGGATAGAGAACTGTACGATACTATGGCGACTTCAATGGGAGCAAGAGAACAGCCATTAATGCTAATAATAAGTACAGTTGGCAATGATACCTCTTCATTTGCGTATGAAATTTATGAATATGCAAAAGCAATAAAAGATGGTGTAGTAGTAGATGATACAGTACTACCATTAATATATGAAGCAGATCCTGAAGACGATTGGACTTCTGAAGATACTTGGAAAAAGGCAATCCCTAATTTAGATGTATCAGTATCAAGAGAATTCTTAAGATCCGAGTGTAAAAAAGCACAAGAAATAGTATCTTACCAGAATTCCTTCAGACAGCTTTATTTGAATCTTTGGCAGAACCAGAGCCAGAGGTGGATTAACCTTCTGGATCTGGAAGAGTGCATTAAGAATGATCTTCCTTCAGAAGAGGATCTTAAGAGTAATAACTGCTACATTGGTTTAGATTTAAGTAATACTACAGACCTCACAAGTTTATCAATATATTGGCCAAAGCTGCAAACAGTTAAGACTATAAGCTTTATCCCTGAAGATAGAATTAAGACCAAAGAAAAAGAGGATAAAGCCAACTATTCTACTTGGGTTAGAGAGAAGTACATAATAGCTACTTCAGGTAATGTCGTTGATTATGACTATATTAGAGACTATATTAATGAATTATCCAAGACCTATAGCATTAGATTAATAAGCTTTGATCCATGGAATAGTACAAAGATAATGTCTGATCTAGAATCAGTTGATGGTTTTGATACAATGGCAGTACGCCAAGGGTTTTATTCACTTTCACCAGCTTCAAAGGAGTTGGAAAGGTTGATTGTTTCACATCAGCTTAAGTGTGGAGAAAATCCTGTACTAAAGTGGGCATTTAATAATGTCTCAATCCTAAGAGATAATAATCAGAACATTAGACCTATTAAGGACAAACCAACAAAGAGAATAGATCCTGTTGTGGCTACTGTAATAGCCATAGCTGGATACCAATTATCAGGATACAATGAAGAGAGTAGTGAAAGTATATATGAAGATGAAGGTATCTTTATGTTATAAGAATAAAAGAGAGTGATACATAATAAAAATATTAGTGGCCTGCGAAGAATCACAAGCGGTCACTATAGAACTAAGAAAACTTGGGCATGAAGCCTATTCATGTGATGTATTGGAATGTTCAGGTGGACACCCAGAATGGCATTTAAAACAGGATGTTACACCCTTATTAAAAGAACATTGGGATATGATTATAGCCTTTCCACCTTGCACTTATTTGAGTAATGCTGGAGCATGTAGGCTATATAGAAATGGTGTAATTAATGAAGAGAGGTACAGAAAAGGATTAGAAGCAAAAGAGTTTTTCATGAAGTTCTATAACGCTGCTTGTAATAAGATTGCAATAGAGAATCCTATTTCACTTAAAATTTATAACCTACCGCCTTATACACAGCAGATTGAGCCGTATATGTTTGGAGATCCATATACAAAAAAACACGACTGTGGTTAAAAGGGTTACCAAAACTGATACCTACTGATATAGTTGAACCTGTTGGAGCCTGGGTAGCTGGACGAAAGGGAAATAATACTGTTTGTAAAAATGGTTATTCTGAAAAGATTAAAGGTGATAGAAGAATTAACAGGGCTAAAACATTCCCAGGAATTGCTAAAGCAATGGCTATACAGTGGGCTGGAGATATTACTAAGAGAGGTGAGATAAATACCAACAATATTTAATACTATTAAGAACTTCTTTACTAAGGATAATAACATAACAGAGTTCACACCAAATACTACTACAAATGTAGTACAACCATTAAGCATAGACGAATTGTTAGATGGAGATTTAACAGCATTAAAAGCTTTACAGTGCAGTGCTGTTTGGGCTTGTGTATCCTTAATATCTGAGTCTATAGCTGGTCTACCTATTGATGTGGTTAGCTATAAGAATAATACATACACCAGTATTAAGAAGCACCCAATTAAAAAGCTGCTTGAACACCCTAATGATTTTATGAATGGATTTGATTTTATAGATTGGGTTTTAAATTGTCTGTTATTAACAGGTAATGCCTATATCTATAAAGTAATTGGTTCAGATGGTGAAGTATTAGAGCTTTTACCCTTACCGCCATATGCAGTTTCAGTAACACAGAATCCAGATTGGTCTTTAACCTACCAAGTCAATTTTAATAACATCAATGCCCAAGTGATTACTAACAACATAATTCACATCAAAGGTAAGTCATTGGATGGGTATAGAGGTTTAAGTCCAATAGCTTGTAGTAGATGTGCGATTCAATTAAATCTGAAAGCACAAGAGTACGGTTTAAACTTCTTTGTGAATGGAGCTGCACCCAAGGGAGTATTAAAACATCCTAATGCTTTATCCAAGGAAGCTAAACAGAGATTAAGAGAATCCTTTGATAAAGGTTTTACTGGTAATAATTCCTTTAGAACAATGGTACTTGAAGAAGGTCTAGAATACCAGCCATTAAGTATAAGTAATGCAGATGCAGAATATATTGCCAGTAGAAAATTTGGTGTAACAGAAATAAGCAGGATCTTCAGAGTACCAGCACATTTAATTAACAGTACTGAAACTGTTTCATCATGGGGTTCAGGTCTATATGAATTAAATAGGGCTTTCCTTCAGATGTCATTAGTACCTTGGATCACTAGAATAGAGACTGCTTTAAACAATGCCCTTATTACAGATCCAGATGAAAAGATTAGGTTTAATGCTGATGGATTTTTAAGGGGCGATACCAAAACCAGATATGAGAGCTACAAAACCGCTTTATCTTGGGGTTGGTTAAGTGTGAATGAAGTAAGAGCATTAGAGCAGATGAATCCTGTTGATGGTGGGGATCGTCATTTACAACCATTAAACTACACTGATTTAGCTAATCCAGAACCAGCTCAGAATGTTACACCTACTGGAGAAACCTTCCCTGAAGGAGGTGAAAATCCTTCCAATGACTGAAAATAAATCACTTAATTTAGAGATCAAAGAACTTACTGAAGAAGGTGTATTTAGTGCATACGCTTCAGTATTCAATAATGTAGATTACGATAATGACACAGTAATAAAGGGAGCTTTCACAAAATCCTTACAAGAAAAAACACCGGTTATGTTATGGAACCATAATACTGCTGAACCTATTGGAGTATGGACCAAATTAGAAGAAGATGAAAAGGGTTTATATGTAGAAGGTAAACTACTGATAGATGAAGTAGCCAGATCCAAAGAGGTCTACAGCTTATTAAAGAATAATGCTATATCAGGTTTAAGTATTGGGTATAGTGTTAATGATTATGACTATAATGAAAAAGGTGTTAGACAGTTAAAGGATTTAACACTGTTTGAAATATCCCTTGTTTCAGTGCCCTGTAATGATGAAGCTAGGGTTATTAATGTTAAGTCTATAGATGAACTTACTACACTTAAAGATTGTGAAAAATATCTGAAGTCTAAAGGGTTCAGTAATAAAGAAGCACTTACCTTTATATCAAGTGTGAAAAAGATTACTTTACCTTTAGCAGAATCCAAATTGAGTAAGAAGAATTTACTTGATAGCATTAATAAGAATATCCTTAAATTAGCTTCTACAATACGAAAATAATTCCGAACAAATAATGTACAGGTATTAATATTTAGAGCTAGTGAATTCTAGTTCTAGTTCCTGATAAGTGTGATACTTTGAAGGTGTTAATAGATGTATGTTTTTGTTACCCCTATTAAATGGAGGTTATATAGAAATGCCAGATGAAGTTGTCGAGCAGCCTACCGAAGAAACTACACCTACTTTAGAGGAATTAGCTGCTGCTGTTGCGGAATTAACAGAGAGCATTACTACTCTCAATACTACTATTAGTGCATTAAAAGATGTAACTGATAGAATCAATGAAAATACGTACATATGGAGGTACAAATAAAAATGAATGAAGATACGAATGTTTTAAATCAGATTAACGATGCTATTGCCGAGCTTGCACAGCTCTTTGAAGCTTATAAGAAAGCTAATGATGAACGCATAGAAGAGCTTGAGAAGAATTCAGACGCTGGTGAAGCTACTGAAAAGGTCGAGAACCTTGAAAAGCGTATGAATGAACTTGAAGCTAAGAAGGCTGAATTAGAGAAGAAGCTGTATAGACCTAATACCGCTGCTGATGCTGAAGTTGATAATGAGCGTAAAGATTTTAGAGCTTGGATTAAGACTGGTATAGTTCCAGAAAAGAAAACAATTAATACTGGTACTGATAGTCAGGGTGGGTATTTAGTACCCAAGGAATTAGCTAAACAGATTTATGAAATTCTTCAAGAGAAATCTGTTATGAGGGGTTTAGCTAATGTTGTTACTACTTCTACACCTGAATACAGCCAGATCGTTAATCTTCATGGCACAGGAGTCGATATAGTCACTGAAACCGGAACTAGAAACGCTACTAACACACCAACCTTTGCTAGTGTTACTCCTTCTTGGAACGAACTTAGCGCCTTATCACCGGTTACACTCCGCGCTTTAGAGGATTCTGCTTTTGATCTTGAATCACTTGTAATTCGTGAGGCTGCTGAAGCCATTGCCCTGAAAGAGGATGAACTCTTCTTTACTGGTGACAACAACACCAATAGTTCTGGAGAGATGAAGGGCTTGTTAGCTTATGGGACTGCTGCTACCAAGGATGGTACACGCGCTTTTGGCACGTTCCAGCACATTGTTTCAGGTGGAGCTGGTGCTTTCCATTCCACTACTCCTGCTAACGTTTTCTTTGATGTTATTGCTAAAATGAATCCTGGTTATTTGGCTAATGCTACTTGGGTTATGTCGAGAGACACTTTAAGCGAAGTCAGAAAGATTCAGGATTCGGATGGTAGATATTTATTCGTTCCTTCAATGGTTGCGAATATGCCTTCTACACTTCTTGGTTATCCTGTTGTGACTTCGGATCAGATGCCGACGATTGCCAGCGGATCACTTTCTATTGTTTTTGGTGATTTCCGTAGAGCTTGCACAATCGTGGATAGAATCGGAGTTACCATGCTTCGTAACCCATACGCTGCCATGGGCTTTATCCACTATTATACTAGACTTCGTGTTGGATTTATGTGCCCTGATACACAGGCTCTTAAATTCATCAAGTTCAGTGCTTCCTAATAGTAATAATCACTAATAATTAAATAGCTGTATTAAAGGGGCTAATGCTGAATAAGTATTAGCCCTTTTACTTTAAAGAAAAGCTTATTTCTGAATAGGAGGAATATAACTAATGCCAAGAAATAGAATAGATTTAACTGGTAAGAAGTTTGGTAGATTAACAGTATTAGGTTTAGATGAAGAAATGACAAACCTTAAAGGTAGAACATATTGGAAATGTAGGTGCGAATGTGGTAGTTTTGTTAGTGTATGTGGGTTAAATTTAAATAGTGGTGCTAGTAGATCATGTGGTTGTTTGCAAAAAGATACGGCTAAAAAACTGTGTTTAGATAGAAACACAACACATAACAAAACCAATACTAGGCTGTTTAATATTTGGGAGAATATGAGATCAAGATGTAATAACACTAACAATCCAGTATATCCTAATTATGGTGGTAGGGGCATTACTGTCTGTAAAGAATGGGATGATTTTACCAACTTCTATAGTTGGGCTATGGCTAATGGGTATAATGATAATATTACTATAGATAGAGTAGATAATAATGGTAATTATTGCCCTGAGAATTGTAGATGGGTAGACTATGTTAAACAAGCTAATAATAGAAGGAATAACATTTATATAACAATTAATGGAGATACTAAAACACTTGCCGAATGGTATAGAGTATTTTTACCAAATATAACATACAGTTCACTTGGACATAGGTATAATGTAGAAGGTTTTCAATCAGTAGAGCAGCTATTCAGAGATAAGTATACCAAATATGAAGGTGATATGATTTGCAAATAATAGAACCTTTAGATTTAAATACTGTTAAAAATTATCTACGTGTTTCGCACAATATTGATGATTCTTATATAACCACACTTATTACTACAGCTAGGGAATTTGTAGAAAACTACCAAGGTAGATTAATAGCTGAAAGAGTACCAGCAGAAGGTGAAGAAGCACCTGAATATGAAACACCTACCAATTTAGAGAAACAAGCAATGTTATTACTGATCTATCATTATTATGATAATAGAAACCCAGTAGTATCTTCTACTATGTCTGAAGTACCTTTAACAGTAAAGCAGTTGCTTTATTTCCATAGAGATCCAGAGGTATTACAGTGATTACCTATAATACCCCTATTGGGATCTATGAAGTAGAAAGAGTATCAGATGAAATAGGCGGTTATCAAGAGAGGTTAGTGTTACAAGCTTCAATATTCTGTAGTATTAACAACAAAGCTAATTCATACAAGACATTAGCAGATCAGAACACAGATACCAATATCTTTAATATTACTGTTAGAATTAATCAATATCCATTTACACTTAATACTATAATCAAATTCTTAACTGGTACATTATCAGGTAAGACTTTTAAGATAGTTGGTATTACACCCTATGATTCATTTGGTTATATAGACTTAAAGCTTAATTCAGTTGAACCTTCACAGATAGGAGTGTGATTAATATGAAGAAGTTTTGGGAAATGATAAAACCCTACTTGAAGAAATTAACCTACACCCACCTGAAGCAGATGCTCAAAGAGATCAGCAAATGGATCAAAGAAACCTTCTTTAGTGATGATGAATAATGAGTGGTGTTACCTTCACTAGTAAGATCAAGAATGAAGCTGCATTATATAAGAATCTAGATGATGTACAGCAAGCTATTAAATCTGCTAATAAGAAATCACTTAAAAGGATAGCTGAAAAGACTGTAGATAGAGCTAAACAGAAGCTAATAGAACATAATACAATTAGAACTGGTGCATTAATAAACAGTATTAAGATTGGTGAAAAGGGTTTAGATAAAGATTCACCCTATATTAGTGTATATGCTGATTACCCAGATTTAACGCTGGTTAATAAGGATCGAAAAACACCCTTACCGGATAAAACCTACTATGCTTTTGCAGTTGAGTACGGAACAAAAGAGATGTACGCGCAACCTTATCTGCAACCAGCTAAGAAAGAATTAGAAGATACCTTACCAGACCTTTTCACTGAAGCACTAGAGGAGGAGCTAAAGTAATGACACAATTAGATGTATTAACAGATTTATTTGGTAGACTTTCTACAATACCTGAATTAACTGCTATATATGATTCAATAGCACCTAATGGGGCAGAATCACCTTACATAGTAATTAGTAGTGTGAATACCTATGATGGTAGGTTAATGAATAATACTGAAAAGAGATTAAGTATTACCTTAAATATTTGGAGCAGTTACAAGGGTAAGAAGGAAGTAAATACTATTTCTAATAAAATCTATCAAGTCTTAGAAACAGATTATGATTTAGTATCAGAGCAGTACTTAATTGATCCTGTTTCTAATTGGAGTAGAGCAATATTAAACTATGAATACTTCTACCAGTCAGATGGTAGAGATAAATAAGATGGAGGTAATAAATATATGAGTAAACTTACTACAAAAGCTGCTGAATTATACATTGTTGCTGACAGCACTGAAACCAAGGTTGCTAATATCACAGATTTTAGCTTAGATGTTGCTGCTTCTACCATTGATTTCAGCACCCTTAGTACTGAATGGAGCGATCAGGGTACAGGTATCAAATCTGGATCTGGTTCATTTACTGCTTTAGTTGATCCTACGGACACTGTTCTTAACACCCTTGAAACCGCTATGTTTGGTGGTACTGAGCTTAGTTTAGCTTGGTATCCTCAGGGTAAAACTGCTGGAAAACCCAAGATCACCTTTAATGCGTTCCTGACTGCTTATAATACCAGTGCTGCTGTTAATGCTGCTTTAAGCATTGCTATCAGCTATGTCGTTAATGGTGCTGTTACTTCAGGTACAGTTGCGTAATTAAACTATAACAATAATAGGAGGTACAACTAGATGAAATTAGGTAAAAAAGAGATCACACTTAAATTTACCATATCTGCTTGTAGGAAATTGGAGAAGTATACTAATACCAGTATATTTAATATGAATGAATATTTTGATGAAATGAGTTTAGACAAGATTACTATTCTTTTATGGATTGGGTATTCTTACACCAATAAGGATTTTACATTAGATGATGCTGGTGAGTTACTGGATAAATTACAAGCACAAGGTGAAACACTAGTAGATATTCTTCAATGGATCTCAGATAGTTTTACCAGAGATATTAATGGTTTATTAGGTGTGAAAAAGGAAGAAGCTTCTACAGAAGAATCTGAATCAAAAAACTAATACAAGGACCTGATGCAGATTTTTGGAGAGAGATCCACTTATCTGCATTAGGTCCACTTCAATTAAACATACACTATGATACTGAATATACTTTAGGTGAAATTACTGATTTAATCATTGCACATAGATATAAGAACTACTTGGAGCAAAGAGATAGAATACAAGTAGCACTATTAATAATTAGTCCACATGTTAAAACTGTACCTAATTTAGATGATATTACTGGTATTTGGTATGAGAATAAGGTTATTTCACCAAAAGATAAATACTACATAGATAAGAATAAAGCCCTGAGCTTAAAGAAAATGGAGGTGATTGATAATAGCCAAAAAGAAAGTAAGTAATGTGGTTGTATATGGTGCTGATATAACTGACCTTCAGAAGAAGTTGAAAACCGTAGAAAAGGATCTGAAGAAAGCTTCTAGAGAGATAGAAAATTCTGCTAAAGCTTGGACCAAACTAGCAGCACCTATAGCCGCTTTTGGTGTAGCTGCTGTTGCTTCATTCCAGAAGGTAGAGGCTGCTTTGAATAAAGTGAGAGTTGGAACAGGTGCTACAGGTAATGCACTTAAAACGCTACAGAACGATTTCAGAGCTGTAGCAGCCAATTCTACAAGCTCTTTAGATACTGTTGCTACTGCTGTAGCTGATCTTAATACTAAATTAGGTATTATGGGTGAACCTTTGCAGCAGTTATCTGCTCAGATGACTAATTTGTCTAAAATATCAGGTGAATCAATAAGTGGGTTAGCAGATAGTGTGAGTAGAGCATTTAATATTGCAAAAGTATCTACAGAGGATTATGAATCTACATTAGACAGGTTATTTACTACTTCACAAAACACTGGTGTAAGTGTTACTGGATTAGCTACTACATTTGCTCAGTTTCAACCAATATTAGCTAAATTTGGTTTAGATATAAATAAATCTACAGTATTGATAGGTAGTTTAGAAAAATCTGGTTATAGTGCTAGTACTGTTTTTGGTGTATTACAAACTGCAATGGCAAAATTAGCTAAAAATGGCGTATCTAATACTAGTGGAGAGCTGTTAAAGCTGATAGATAAACTGCAAAATACATCAAATGCACATGAACAGGCAGCTACAGCAGCTAAATTATTCGGTGGAAATGCTCAAATGATGCTCCAAATAATTAAAAGTGGTGCTTTAGATGTAGATACACTCACTAAATCATTATATGAGAACACCAATAGTATAAATAAAACTGCATTAGAAACAGAAACACTAAGTGATAAATGGCAAAAAGTCACCAATAGTTTTACTGTGAATGGTAGTGCTATAGGTAAGTCTTTAAATGATCTTGCTAGTATGGCATTGGATAGAGTTTCAGCTAGTTTTAAGAGTATGAGCGGCGAAGGTGCTGAAACTGCTGTAAGGATTGGATTAGTTGCTACTGCTATAGGTCCTTTACAGTTTGCAATGAGTAAATTAGTAGGTATAGCAGCAGATGTAGTAGGTGCTTTTAGGAATTTTACTAGAACGCTTGAAGCTACAGGTTCAATAACACAGGCGTTTTCAGCTACTTTAATGGGGCCTGCTGGTATAGCTACTGCATTAACAGCAGTTGCAGGGATACTTATTAACCAATATATAAAGAGTTTGCAGAGTGCCCAGGCTGAAACAGCTAAACTTAAAAAGATTACAGATGACCTTCGTGCTAGTATGGCATTAAGAACAGCAGACGAACGAGCACAGCAGAAGAAACAGTTACAGGATGAAATAGCTGCTAGGGAAAAAGAAATAAAAGCTGCTGAACAGGAGTATAAAGAGGCAACAAAAATAGATTATTCTTCTGATGCAGCTTATTTTGAAAGCCAAGATAGAGCAAATGTAGCACAGTATGACCTTCCTAAAAAGATAAAAGAACTGCAAAAAGCGAGAGAATCCTTAACAGCACAATTAGGAGAATACACTAGATTTGATACCATAGAGGATTTTAAGAAACAATTAACAAATGCTAAAGATGTAGCTGAGATTAGTAAGGTTTGGGCTACTATACCACTTGAATTAAGATCAGAGCTAAAAGGTACTGCTGATTATGCCAAATCTATACTTACACCTGCATCAGTTGGTGGTACTAGTTCTAAAACTGATACTGCTGCTGTAAGTAAATTCTTATCTGGTAACAGTGCATCAAAGTCAAGTAGTAAATCTACTACTACAAACGACGCTGCTAAAAAGGCCCAAGAGGAACTCAGAAAACAAGCTGAAGCAGATCGTAAGATCATGGATAGTATCAAGAGTACCTACAGTGATGAGGACTGGAACTATCAGCACAAATTTACAAGTGGTGATGAATATTTTGAACAGCTTAAAGCCAGATTTGAGGAAATAGAGGATCTTCGTAGAACTGGTTTATCAGGTGATACTGCTGAACAGGTGGATTCAATCTGGAAAGAAACCGTTTCTAGTATGCAATCCTTTGGAGATCAGTTTGCAGGTGAGTTAAAAGAAAAAGTTGAAGCTGGTACTATCTCAATGAGACAAGCTCAGGAAGCAGCTAAAGGGATGGTAGCACAATTTACAGATAATGGTATTCCAGTAGCGGGTAGTGAATTGGACAAATTAGCCCAGGGTGTAGATAAAGCTAAAGAAGCTATGAACCAGCTAAATCAGGCTGCTGCACAGACATTAGGGAATTTAAAGACTGGTTTAATAGATGCTATAGTAGAAGGTGGTAATTTTGCTGATACATTAAGTAATGTGGGTAAGCAGTTGATGAAGATAGCACTTAATTCAATGATTACACCGTGGTTTAATGGGATCTTCAGAGGTCTTATTGGTGGTGTTCATACAGGTGGTGTTATCGGTATAGATCCACCTTCATTTGTGAGATCCTTACCTAAATTCCACACTGGTGGTGTTGTCGGTGCAAATGAACAATTAGCAGTGCTTCAAACAGGTGAGGCAGTATTCACCAGAGAGCAGCAAAAAGCTCTTGGTGGACTGATCCACAAAGACACCAGTGTTAAAGACATTACTATTAACATCACTAATAATGGTAGTGGTAATATGTCTAATGAACAAGCACAACAATTAGCTAAACAGATTAAAGCTTATGTTAAGACTGAAGTAGCTGATGAGATGTACACATATAATAGACAAAAGATGTACAGTATGGGGTAGGTGATTAGATGAATACATTTAACCCATTTAGACAACCTAGAACACTTTCAACAGAATCGAAGATACAGAATAAGGTTAATGAATTTGGTGATGGATATTCACATAGTGTAGTAGATGGAATTAACAGTAAAAGATATACTATTAGCTTGGAATGGAATGGATTAACATTTCAACAAGCAAAAACACTAAATACATTCTTCACTAACCAAAATACTGAATCATTCTACTATACACACCCTACCACTAATGAATTATGTATGTGGCGCTGTGTTGAGTGGAATGAATCAGCAGAAGGTAACAGAATTTCTTTATCTGCTAAGTTTGAACAGACTTTTAATTAAAACTAAAACACCAGATAGAGACTAACAGAGCTTTATCTGGTGTATTTTTTATATAGGAGCGTGATTAATATAGCTAGTCCAGAAAGAGTAACACAAGACATAAGTACACCTATTATAAACGTTGAACTTTATACATTAGATTGTAGCGTATTAGGTGGACCAATTTTAAGATTCACTAATACCAAAGATACTAATGGTGAAAATATACACTTTAACAATATTGAATACACTGCTATAAACTTTAAAGCAGAAGGGTTTTCTTGGGATTCTTCTTCAATGCCTAGACCTAAAATTACAGTATCAATAGCTGATGATGAAGGTAATTTACCCAATACATTTTTAAATATAGTGGTTGGATATAATGGTGGGCAAGGAGCTAGTTTATACAGAATAGAAACATTAGCCAGATACTTAGATGGGCATGAAGATGGAGGTAATAACACCTATTTGCTTAGTGATAGGTATATAGTAGATAGGGTTATTAGTATGGATAATCAGAGTATTACATGGGAGTTAATAACACCTATGGATTTATCTAATCTGAAATTGCCAAGTAGACAAGCATTAGTAGATGTATGTGGTTGGATCTACAGAAGATACAACAGTGATACAGGTGAATTTGACTATTTCAACACTTCTACTGCTTGCCCTTACACTGGTGCGGCTTGCTACACCAAAATGGGTGTAAGCTGCACACCAGCAGAAGATGAATGTGGACATAGATTAGCTGATTGTGTTCTTAGGTTTGGTGAAGGTGCTGATCTTCCCTATGGTGGATTTCCAGGCCTTGCAAGGGTAAGAACGTAAATGTTTGGAAAAAGAATAAGCAACCAAATCAAGAAGCACGCTGTAGCAGAGTACCCTAGCGAATGTGTAGGAATTATTGTTAAGACTGAAAAAGGGAATAAATATGTACCACAGATTAATGTAGCTGAAGATCCTTTAAATGATTTTGCCCTGAAGGGTGAAGTACTATTAGAACATGATGTGATAGCAATAATTCACTCACACTGTAATGTGAATTACCCTGAACCTAGTAATTTAGATATTCAGTCACAAATAGATTGTGATGTAACCTTTGGAATAGTAGCAGTAAGACCTGATAAGAGTACTTCAGAGGTAATGTATTTTGGTAAAGATGTACCTGATATTGAATTAGTTGGTAGAGAATTCAGAAATGGACCTAGTGGAACAGATAACAAAGGTGATTGCTATGCAATTATTAAAGATTACTACAAACAAGAATTAGGTATCAATTTACCAGAATTCCCTAGATATAATGACTGGTGGAAAGTAGAAGGAGAGAATCTATATTTAGATGGATTTACTAAAGCTGGTTTTGAAGATATTTCCGAACAAATAAAGAGTGGTGAGAAATTATTTAATGGTGATGTAGGTTTAATGTCAATTAATAGTACAGTACCTAATCACGCTGTAGTAATGATTAATAACAATGTGATGTTACACCACTTAGCTAATAGATTATCCAGAAAAGAACCTTTAGGCAGATGGTCTAAATACATTTCACACTGGTTAAGATATAAGAGAGGTGAAGCAGAATAAAAACACTATATTTACATGGTAGTTTAAAAGAGTATGGTGATAAATTCACCCTAGATTGTACTAATGCTAAAGAATGTGTTAATGCTTTGTGTTGTCAGATTAAAGGATTTAGGAAAAGAATTAGGGATGGAGAATTCCAGATTATCAGGGGTAAGTATAAGACTAAGAATTATTTAGATGAAGATGAATTAGATTATAGAGATAATTACACTGAATATCACTTAATACCTGTACCCAATGGATCTAAAAGAAGTGGTGTTTTAAAAGTGGTGCTTGGCATTGCTATGATCGGTATTGGTTGGGCTGCTGTTGGTGCTGCCCATGCTGTTGGGGCACATTCAGCTATGTGGATGAAATCACTTATTATGGGTGGTGCTGGCATGGTGCTTAATGGAGTTTCCCAGATGATTAGCCCAGCACCTTCATTAGATAATGGAACTTCCGAAGGAGCTGCTACAGCACAAAGCTTTGTATTCAGTTCAGCTCAAAACGTCGCTGAAGAAGGTAATATTATACCTGTAGTGTATGGAAAATTCTGGACTGGATCTCTTGTATTAAGTGCTGGCATGAAACCAGTATTAGAAGATTTAGGAGGTGAATCATCATAGCAGAAGAATTAATTAGAGGTAAGAAAGGCGGTAAGGGTGGAGGTGGAGCTAGTTACAGAGCTCCTGTAGAAGCTGCTAATACATTACAAAGTACCCAATGGGTAACAATAGTAGATGCAATTTCAGAAGGTCCAATAGTAGGTATTATAGATGATGCTAAAGG
>Ga0129306_1000512_pt1 | contig 60496 bp, 49 predicted proteins | sample P827metagenome_FD_94438 | JGI IMG/M metagenome (GOLD analysis project Ga0129306, IMG submission 94438) | Capybara group fecal microbial communities from Wisconsin, USA - P827 metagenome | ecosystem: Host-associated > Mammals > Digestive system > Large intestine > Fecal | place: USA: Wisconsin... | reverse complement strand
TTCTTTTACTTCTTCTGTTTCAGATATTCCTTTTACGGGAGTATAAGATATGCCTGATGAAATATTTTCAATGAATGCCTTTGATGCCTTTCTTTCTTCGGCAAAAAGATACAAAGGTGACAGTGTCGCCATATAAAGGACTGTCATAAAAAGTGCTGCAGTTCTTTTTCCATACTGTCTTTCTTCCTTCAATTCCAGTTCGTTAAAAAATTTCATATCCTACTCCTTATAAACCTTTATTAAATTACAATGTCCTTTCAAAGCTGACTTTTACAGATGAATTGTCAAAATCTTCATTTGGTCCTATACAAACAAAAAAACCTGTTCTCGTATTGGTAAAATCTGTTGTCGGATTTTCATTATCAATAAAATATTCAACTACATATCCATTCAGGCGTAATTCAAACATATTTCTATGTTCTCCGGATGTTATATAACTTACTTGAATTTCATTAGTACCAGCTCTCAAATAAAAACTCTTTTTAAAACCGTTTGTCAGACTGGTAAATTTTCCTTCTACAAGTTTACCGATATTATATTCCTGCTTGTCATTTATCATCACAGCAAGAAGATATGTATTTATTGAAGCAGCATTCTGTTTACAGCAAAAAACAAGTCCGCAGGCAGCCTGAGAACTTCCGTTTATTTTTTCAACATTACAGGCAATCTGCTCAAAATTACTGCTCCGGTTTAAATAATATTCATTCCAGAATGTGTATCCGAAAGGTTTTAAATAAGCTTTGTCATTTACCTCAAAAGTAAATTTAGTATTATCATTTTCATCCTGAGTAAACAGTTCATATTTATATTCACCAGGAATATCACCATAGCCGGAATTATCAACTGCCTCTGTAGGTAAAGCGCAGCTAAACAAAACAAGACTGATAAAAGTTAAAAACAATTTCATAAAATCTCTTTCCATAATTTTATCCTCATATTATTTAAAATGGTTTTGTATCCGTAACACCTATATTATAGGTAACAATATCTGGAGCACTTGGTGTCGAATTAACCCTTAACTTAAATGGTATAAACTGATCTATCATTTTATCATTCGTTATGGCAAAGGACTGATCCACATTCTGAAATTGATTTGCTTCCACAAGATAATCAATCAGTGGAATATTCGTTATAGGATCCTCCTGACTTACAACGATAGTCGAAACACTTCTTGCAGGAACTCTGATATAAAACCAGTCTTCTTCATACATTACATGGCCGTCAGAAAATATAGCAATATATATATTTAAATTACTTACACAAGGATTTAAAAAGAGAGCATTTTGTTTTGTATGATTATCAAAAACATCTCTTCTTTTTGGTGAACAGAAACCGTATCCTTTCTTTTCAGAAATAAAATGTACTTTTCCCCTGACTTTATCAAGCCTGTATAGATACTTTTTATTTACGCTTAATCCAGAATCAATAAAACTTAAATCTGTTCCACGATATATTTCATCAAACCTCGGAGTGACAGAATCCTCAGCCCTAAGCAAAATATATTCATCGCATGCTTCATCTTTATCCCAGCTGATATATATTTTTTCTTCATCACGCATAGAATCAACAACAGGAGCCGCATCAAAAGGATCCCGATATGTCCTTAACATGACATCACCAATTGGATTTTCACAAGATGTACATAGCGTGCAAATCATGCAGGAAAGTATGAAAAGGCTAAAATGAATTATAAAAGCTGTACATGTATTTTTTCTGCTATTCAACATCTTCAACCTCCCGAGAAGCACTAAAAACTCTGTTCTTTTTATAGAAATTCCATACAGCACCGATCTTAGGCTTCACTACAAAAAATGATCTGTCAGTAAAATAAAGATCTCCTTCAACTTCAAATGAAAGTTTCCATTTTTCATTCAGCTTATAATTATATAAGAGCAGAAATCCAAGTCCTGTCTCATTCTGCATGTACGTAGAAGGATTTTCATATTTTTTTTCTATCTGTCCAGCAGTAAACTGATATAACGGTCCAAACCCCAGAGAAAGGCTGTTTCTGTCATCAAGATGCCAGTTCATAACAACTGGTGCAAACGCAGATACAGAATGATAATATGCGTTATAATATGACGGGCTGCCTATTCCAAATTTATAACTCACATCAAATCTAAAATTAAAATCAATCTTACGGTTATTTCTTATAAGAACATTAAACTCAGGATAAAAATCAATACCAACATTTACCCCAATTACACCCAATAAAACTTTATTCCATTCATCATCAATCGGAACCCAGTAATTCATTGAAAAAGGAAGATCAAACTGAAGAACATGCTTCTCTTCTTCAAGCTGTCTATCCGTTTTTATTTCAAGAGTATCTATAAAGTATCCGGCTATCTTTTCAGACAGTCCTTTTATAAGCCTGTCATAATTCTTTAAGTCATCGCTTTCGAAAACCGTATAAAGAATTTTTTCTGACAACGCATCATATATTTTAATTTCTGCAAAATAATTGACATCTGTCTTTTTTACATAACCGTAAACAGCATACTGAATGTCATTTATCCGGCATACCTTCAATGCATCAAACGAAGATATAACAGGCCCACTTTTTTCCTTTGAAATTGTTTCAAAACTAAGCCGGTTATCAAACCACATCTTGTTTAATTTATCTTCCATGTCTGCATTTACTCTTTTTAAAAAAGGCACTGTTTTACCATCATTGTCATAAACAGCTATTTCAAATAAAGCGATTTTCTGCGAATACACAGACAAAGACGAGAAAATTAAAACTGCAGCAAAAACTAACTTTTTCATTCCTGACTTTTTTCCTGTTTTATTATTTTTTCTATTTCATAAATTCTCTCATCTGTAATTGCATTTTCTTTTAATATTTTTATATCGTTGAGTATTTCAAAATAATTTGTACTGTCCATTTTATTAATGTAGAAAAGCGACAGCATTTTATAAAGACGTACTTCATTATCAGAAGAATTAACTTCAAGTATTTCCCGATAATTTTTTAATGCATCGCTGTACTGTGCTTTGTCAAAACACTTGCGTGCTTCTTTTTTCTTAGCTTCAATCGACAAATCAAACTCAGAACTGTCAATCCTTGTCTTTCTTTCTTCCTTAAGGAGGTCAGAGTACGTTTTTTCTATCTCAAGTGTTTTTCTATACTGTCTGTTCGCAGTTCCCTGACTCTTTACAGCATGCTCAAGCAGTTCTACATTCTGTCCTTCGATTATCAAAAATCCGTTGTCAATTTTTGTCTCAAGCCCTATAAGATCACTCTTAAGCCCATCCAGTTTTTCTGAATTTACCAAAACCTTTTCTTTTATTTCATTACATTCTTCCATTAAAATCTGCATATTCTTATTATTACGAATCATATTAACAATAAGCATAACAAGAATAATACACGTAATGGCTATGAGAATGATTATTCTTAAACCTCCATTCGGTTCGTCTTTCTGTTTCATTAAGACATCTTAATTGTTAAATAAATTTTCCTGTATTTCTTAGAGATACATCTATCCCATTGGAGTAAAAATAAAGTTTTGACAGCATAGTGATATTAAAAAAAATTCATATAACTATGATTTGAAGTGCTTGAACTTTTCATATGACAAACTTTTCCGATTAGTTTTTTTTATCACGCTATTTTTTAATTGTCAAATTTTATTTTTACAAATTCAATCTAAAACTCCAAAAAATAAAATTTGGAAAATCCAGTGCAATTTTATTAATTTCATTTTATAAATTTATAATTTTACTCACATAACATTAGTACGCTTAAATTTTTTAATATAACATTTTTCACTATATGATATTCACATTTAAAATTCATCTATATAAGTATTTTCACTTTTCTGTTTCCCGGCACACGGACCCCCTCCCCAGGCGTTTTAATGCTTTATTGAATAAAAACTTATAAAATGCTATATTTTGTTATCAAATTTACTGCATTTTTAGGGAAGGAGTCTGATTATGGGTATTCGTGGAGAACTTTTTACTACTCAGGTAGTTTTGGACAACAGGTCATATTTTTTTAATATCAAGGAAAACCGCGCAGGAGATGTTTTTCTTCAGATAGTTGAAAGCAAAAAGGGAGATGGCTCGGATTTTGACAGACACCAGGTTGCAATATTTGCAGATGACATGCAGAAATTCTTAAAAGGACTTGAACAGTCACTTTCTTTCATCGAAAAAGCTAAAAAAGAAAAGGCCAAAAAAGCTGCCGAAAAAAAAGCCGCTAAAGAGGCAAAATACGGTCACGCATCTGCTGCAAAACGTGTAGTAAGAAAACGCGGAGATTCAGAAGAACAGAAACACCTTTATACACCGCAGGTTAAAAAAAGCGGCCGTGTTCATGTTGTATCAAAAAGAAAGACGGACAAATAAACAAAATCTGCTCTTTTAATTTAATTCAGTATTTAAAAGTCAAACGTTGAATTGGAGACGGTCCGATTTCTGTACATATTTTTTTATGCTCAGGTGTCGGATATCCCTTATGTTTTTTATAACCGTACTGAGGATAAAGCCTGTCATAAGAAATCATAATCTCATCACGGGCAACTTTTGCGATTATACTTGCAGCCATTACACATTCAAAACGGGCATCGGCTTTAACTTCACTGCGGCATTCTGCGCTGACATCCGGAATCTGATTTCCATCGGCAATACAGAGTATATTTGATTTATTGAATATACTCTTATCAAGCTTATTTTTTTCAACCCAGTCATCAAACTTCATCATAACCATATCAAATGCATTTTTCATTGCAAGAAGACTTGCCCTAAGTATATTTATCCTGTCAATTATTTCATAATCTATAAGTCCAAGCCCCCAGAGAGCCTTTTCTTTTATTATGATTTCTGCTTCCTTTCGTTTTTTTTCAGAAAGTTTTTTTGAGTCATTTAATATTTCAACAGGAAAATCCGGCGGAAGAATTACCGCTCCTGCAGAAACAGGTCCTGCAAGAGGTCCCCTTCCTGCTTCATCAAGTCCGCAAAGAATTTTATTTTCCATTATTCGAAAAATCCGCTTACTCTGTTTGATGAATTTTTATAAACAACAGAACTCTTTTTATCTTTCCACACCGGATCATTTGAATCTGATTTTAAAAGAAGATTTTCTGCTTCAAAATCATTTCCTGTAATCTGACCTGTTGAAGAATAAAGTTCTGCAATTCGTCCGATAGTTCCAGAAACCCTGCACTTGCTGTTAACAAGATTTACAGAAGTTTTTTTACATGAAATATTTACAGTCGTATTTGCAACAGTTATCAATCTTGAATTATCAATTGAAAGTTTTGAATTATTCAATGAAATTACATTTGAATATTCATTCGCCATAGAGCTTAATCCGCAGTTGTTTACATTAACCGTAGACTTTTCAAGATCTATCATAGAAGCACTTCTATTGCGTGCAAAACTTATTTCACAATTATTGAGTGTTAAAGTTGAATTTGACCCTGTAAATATCGATTTTACTTTATCACTTTCATTAAATATGCTGTTTACCATTACATTGTTAATCGTAAGGTTTGCCGAAGAAAGAATTATATTTGAAAACTCAGAAAATTCAATCTGAGAATACTGATCACCTGTAAACTCCAGATTCCGTGTAAATACTATATTTGCATCAGGAAATTTAACCTTTCCTTCTATATAAAATCTTGTAAACTTTCTGCTGTTTACAATCGATTCTACATCTGAAAAATCTTTAAAAGGCCTTTCCTTAGTTCCGTCAGCACCAATTCCTGATGCATTTTCACTGATAAAATAATTACATTTATCGATTACAGCATAATATGTATTTACATCACTAAAGTTACCATAAGAATCAGAAGCATAATAACATACTGCAAAAACACATGCACTCTGGTCATCGGCAGAAAGAATAATCTCACTTCCATCATATGTCTCATACTCAGGAGAATTTCCGTAAGATATTTCTTTTTCAAACATTTCGTTTACGGCGCTTTTTGTAAGAGAAGATACATCCGTAACTTTTTTCTGAATTATATAATAATTTATTAATTTATCAGCTTCTGATTCAAAACTGATTGTTACATCCTCCCGCTTTATATAACTGTCATTAGAACATATCAGTTCAGGACTTAAAGGCTTCTGCCTGTTAACTTCAACCGGTGCATAAAGCGTTCCCTGGTAAACTTCATTACTGTAAACATCAAGCGCAAGAAGACTCGAAAGTCTTTCACCCTGGAATGCATCTACAACAACAGCCTTATGATATCCTTCGGCAACATTGATGTTTGGAAAATGCGGATTTTTAGAAAATCTGTAAGACTGATCTCCATCCAGTGAAATAACCATCGAATAGTTTTCTTTAGTAACACAATTCATTACAGGTGCAACCGGAACTCTGTAAGTCATTACAGGATTTAAAGAATCATAATCTACACTCTGCCAGCGGATGATATGTTCAACCGATCTGTCAAGCTCAACATTATTCTTATAGCTTGTCCAAAGTCCGTCATCCACCTGATATATAAACTTGTTGTCTGTAAATTTTAATTTTGACCAGTTATCAAATACAAAAGGCAATGTTTCTCCGGGAGTTTCTTCAGACTGTTCCGGCAAAGAATGAATGATAAAGTTCCAGATTAAAGTTCCCTTTTTAATAACAAGAGAAAAATACCGGTCAAGATTGGATTCATGCGAAATGTAAATGTTTCTCCCTTTTTCAAAAACAGGTTTTTGATTTATGGGAGAAATACAGTATTCAAAAGTTTCCGGAATAGAAAGAATTTCCCCGCTCTTTAATTCATAAACAGGAACTGCAGAAAGCATTTCAATAAATCTCTGCTCATCAAGCGTTGAAAAAACACCCTGTTTTTTATCGTCAACATGATAGCTTATTACAAAACTCTGTTTTTTATTATTTAATACAGAAGTAACTTTAATTTTTACATCACCGGTCAAATCCAGAGAAACAGGACCATCATAAGCAAACCCGCTTGTAAGAGGATCTGCATCTGTTATCGAATAAAAAACTTCTTCACCCTGCATTGCATTTATCATAAGCGTCTGCTTATTACCGAAAGTGTCAGTAAAAACCGGAGGGCTTACTACAACAACGTCAGCAAAACAGCCAAAGCAGAAAACACTTAAACTAATAAAAATCTGTGCAAAAAGTTTTTTATTCATACTATTTTTATTTTCCCAAAACAGAACCTAAAACCTCTTTAAGTTCAGGATCGTCTTTGTAATAATATTCTTCGAGATCTTCCTTTGAAAGTCCAACAAGTTCGTGACTCATATAATGAATCCAGCGGTCTTCTTCAGGATTTGTAATTACAAATTTACGGCAGTAATAGTCTGGAACTATTTCATGCTGATCTTTATATGTAAATGTCTTGTAATCATGAACTACGATTTTAAGGTCCTCACGGGGAATTCCGCGGTCCAAAAGAATGTCAGCCAGAGCCTGGATTGTGTCACCGGAATCATAAATATCATCAACGAGCATTACTTTATCACCCGGACGGAGTCTTTCAGGCGGATAGGTCCATCCGTCAATCATAACTTTTGAATGGCTTTTAACACCGCTGTATGAGCGGGCAACAAGCGCAGCATAAAGAACAGGATGAGCATCCTTTCTTACGATCTTAAAGTATTCACTGATAACATTTGCCATGTAAGCACCACCACGAAGCGAGCAGTACAGTACATCCGGAACAAAATGGTCTTCCGTATAGATTTTATGAGCTAATTTGAGAGCATTATTTCTGACTTTATCGTATGGCAAAAATTCCTTAATCATAAATTCCTCTTTATCTTTCCATTATATCAGATTAGGAGGAATTTGTAAAATCCGCCAGTCAGTTTATTTTCTAAATTTTCTGTAAACTTCCGAAATAAGCCTTATTCCTTCGTCAACTTCTTTTTCCGGCCGTGAATAATTCATGCGGATACACTTTGAATAATGAGGATGATCCTCTATTCCGGCATTCGAATCCGGTGAGTTTCCGAAGAAAAAGTATTCGCCAGGAACAACAATAACGCCTTTTTCCTTTAACCGAGAATAAAATTCCATCGTAGAAATCGAAAGGTCGTTCAATAAAAGCCAGAGGAAAATTGCCCCTTCACTTTTATGTATGGAATAATCACCGTCTTTAAAATATTTATGAATCGCATTCTGTGTCTTAATTGATTTATCAAGATAAAAAGGCTTTACATATTTTTTTGCTGCTTCGATTAAAGTTCCGTCTTTAATTAATCCACCGGCAATTGCCTGACCAAGACTTCCTGATGCAAGCGAAATTATTGCATTTACATTCGACAGATATTTTACGATTTTTCTGTCAGCGATTACAATTCCACATCTTAAAGATGGAAGTCCTATTTTAGAAAGACTCATCGAAAGAATTACATTTTCATCCCAATACGGAATTGCACTGTCATCAAAAATAATGTCCGGCCATGGAAGTCCATATGCATTATCAACCATAAGAGGAATATCATACTGTCCGGCAAGTTTTGACAGATGATGAATTTCGTTATTTGTAAGTACGTTTCCGGTTGGATTTGTAGGGCGGCTTACACATAATGCTCCGACATTATCATGAGTTTCAAGGTAATCCTCGAGTCTTTCAAAATCAATGTTGTATTTAAAAGTATGATTATCGAACATCGTGAATGATGCAGGAATTCCTACAAATGTATCTTTTTCTATTCCCTGATCTGCATAACCTATATATTCCGGAACAAGAGGAAGAACAATCTGTTTTTTCTTTCCAATGTCAGAAAAAGTTCCGCTGAAAAGATTAAAAAGATAGAAGAATGCACTCTGACTCCCATTTGTTATTGCAATATTTTCCGGACCGATTTTCCATCCGAATTTATTTGAAAGATATTGTGCAACATCTTCTATAAAAGATGTTCTTCCCTGCGGTGCATCATACCTGCCTATAAGCTGTTCAAAGTCAGTAGAGTGGTTTAAAATATATTCCATTCTCTGACGATACATCTTTTCAATTTCTGGAATTGCAGCAGGATTTCCGCCTCCCAGCTGAAAGGACGGAATGTTTTTTGGAAGTGGCTTACCAAGGTCATCCATCAGTCTGAGGATTCCCGAATCGCTGCAAAATTTCCTGCCAAAGTCACTAAGTTCTATTTTGTTCATGATTAACTTCTGCTTCTATTTTTTTTGTCTCTTTCCGTGTTTTCTTATATTTAATATCAAGTTTATCTTTTGTGCAATCGATTACAATCTCTTTTGATGCTTTTTCTCCATCAGTTAAAATCATAATGCTTAACGGATCTTCAACTTCACGTTGAATCATTCGCCGCATAGGACGAGCACCCATTTCCGGATCATAACCATGTTCAACCATGTATTTTTTAGCAGCTGGTTTTACAGTAAGCTTTAAACCTTTTTCAGAAAGCCTGTCTGCAAGTTCCTTTATCTGAGTATCAAGAATCTTTTCAACTTCTTTCTGACTCAAACCTGTAAATACAATAATGTCATCAATACGGTTAATCAATTCCGGACTCATGATTTTTTTAAGTTCAAGAACTGCATTTGCCTTGATATTGTTATAATCAAGTGCGCTGTCACCAAAGCCCTTAACTGTATTAAAGCCTATTTTTCCTTCAGAAATAATTTCCCGTGCTCCGGCATTACTTGTCATGATAATTACAGTATTCTTAAAGCTTACATTATGACCAAGTCCGTCACTAAGCTCGCCTTCTTCAAGAATCTGAAGCATAAGGTTAAATACATCAGGATGAGCTTTTTCAATTTCATCAAAAAGGATTACAGAATAAGGATGCTGTCTTACCTTTTCTGTAAGCACACCTCCTTCTTCGTATCCGACATATCCAGGAGGAGCACCTACAAGGCGGGAAGCCGTATGGCGTTCCATATAATCTGACATATCAATTCTTACAAGAGAATCTTCCGTTCCAAAAAGGAATTTTGCAAGTGTCTTTGCAAGCTGTGTTTTTCCAACACCTGTAGGTCCAAGGAAAATAAACGAACCTATAGGACGCTTTGTACTTGAAATACCTGCACGATTTCTTCTTACTGCACTTGAAATAATCTTAATTGCTTCATTCTGTCCGATGACTGTTTTATGAATTTCATCTTCCATATGAACGAGTCTCTCGATCTGAGAAACATCAAGTTCATCGATAGGAATCCCTGTCATCTGACTTACAACAGAACACACATCGGATGTATTAACTTCCTTAAGCATGCTTACATTATTCTTTTTCCAGTATTCACTGTACATTTCAAGCTTTTCTTTGAGTGCAACAACTTTATCACGCACCATTGCAGCTTTTTCATATTTTTGATTTTCAACAAGTTTCTTTTTTTCTTCAATAAGATCTTCGATATTCTTTTCAAGCTCATCAAGCTCAGAAGGTCTGTTTTCTTCCTTAATCTTTTTCTGAGCACCAGCTTCATCGAGAATATCTATCGCTTTATCCGGAAGGAATCTTTCGGGTACATAACGATGAGAAAGCCTTACGATAAGCGGAATTACATCATCTGCATAATGAACGTTATGATATTCTTCATATTTCTTTTTAATTCCGTTAAGAATATCAGAAGTTTCTGTATCAGTAGGTTCTTCAACTTTTACAACCTGGAATCTTCTTTCAAATGCAGAATCTTTTTCAAGATACTTGCGGTATTCTTTTCTTGTTGTCGCACCGATTATCTGAATTTCTCCACGGCTCAATGCAGGCTTTAACATATTGGAAGCATCCATCTGCCCTGCCTGACCGCCTGCTCCGATAATCGTATGAATTTCATCGATGAAAAGAAGAACATTCCTGTCATTTTTTACTTCGTTCATGATTTTTTTAAGTCTGTCTTCAAAATCACCACGATATTTTGTTCCGGCAATAAGTGCTCCCAAATCAAGAACCATTACCTTTTTCTTTAAAAGATTAAAAGGAACTTCTCCATTAACAATTGCACGGCTCAATCCTTCTACGATTGCTGTTTTACCAACACCAGGTTCACCGATTAAGAGAGGATTGTTTTTATTTCTTCTGGAAAGAATCTGAATTACACGCTGAATTTCTTTTTCTCTTCCTACAACAGGATCACACGCACCGCTTTTAGCTTCTGCAGTAAGATCACGGCTATACTCTGAAAGAATGGAATTTTTCTGAGCCTGATTTTTTACTTTCTGATTGTTCTGAGGCTGAACAGTTTCTTCTGAAGGCTTTTCTTCTTTTTCAGAATTTGACTTTCCGATTCCTAATTTTTCAAAAAACTGTTCGTCATTTAAATCTTTTGGTCCAAAAAGATCATTGATAATACTTTTCTCAAGATTTCTCTGGCCTTTTTCATTTGCACTTGATGGAGTTCTTGCTCTTGCATCAGGTAAAAGACTTCTTATAAGTTCAATTGAAATTCCTGAGCGGATAAAGTAACGGTTTGTAATACTTCTTTCTTCTCTGATTGCGGCAATCATAAGGTGCTCGGTTCCAATATACTCATCACCGATATTCTGAGCTTCTACCCTTGCAGAATCGATTAAGGCAGAAAGCCTCCTGCTTGGAGGAAGTTCATAAATTCCGCCAGAAGTATTTTTAGCAGGAATCAAACTCTGTTCAAGTGCGAGCTGAAAATTAAGAACGTTAACATTCATTACAAGAAGGAGGGAATAACCGACAGAATCTGCATTTTTTAACAATGCAAGAATTACATGTTCCGGCAAAAGATAAGCACTTCCACTTTTACGACCTTCATCCTGTGCTAATGCAACAATAATACGCTGAGCTCTTGGAGATAAACCTTTCATAAATCCTGTCTCGTCCTTAAAAAAATTCAGTAGAAAAAATACTAAACAAAAGAAATTTTTTCAACTGTAGATTTTAAGATCATTGCTCTGAGACGGTTCTCTTTAACCTGAGAATCCTCATCGACGTCTTCTTCAAAATTAAAGGCGTTCGTTTTGAGCAGATATCCTAAGTGACCAGGTTGAACACGATAAAGAAGTGAATTTAATTCGTAATCTTCAACTCCTGCAATAAAACCGGAATCAAGCCCCCATTTTATGCAGGAAATGATGTCTATACATTCGCGAAGTTCAAGCAAAATACTGAATTTTGCAAGTGAAAACGCTCTTACTACGATATTGCGAACAACTGTCGGTTTATTATCGGCATAAAGTGCCCTTTTCTTGCGTTCTAACTCGCAAATATATTTTCCAAGTGCGCTCATTGAAGCCAGCTGATCAACTTCAGTACCCGACATTGCAGATACCGACGAAATCTGATAATAAGCACCAAGTGCCGAGTTAAAAAAGCTTCCGACACCAAAACAGTCTGCAATTGTATAGCCTCTTTCATGAGCAGCTTCTACAATCTGCTTTATATCACCGTGATAGCTTAAAGCCGGAAGATGCAGGCGTAAACTTGTCTTCATTCCGCTTCCTGCATTAAAAACACTGGAAGTAAGGTACCCGAAATCCCTGCTTGCCGCAAACTGAATGTACTGCTGCATTTCGTGATCAATTTTTTCTGCCCTTTCATAAGCACTTTCCAGATTCAAACCAGAACCGAAACTTGAAATACGTACATGATCACAGTCATTTACAATACATGCAGAAATTCCATCGAGAGTTGTAATTAATCCACTTCCACTTACTCCATCGTAAAGTCCCCTTTCGCCTAAAATTCTTTCTCCATTCGAGTCTACGTTTTTAAGCGCCATTATCTGATAGTTGTCCGGATTTACAAATTTTGAAAAAGCATCAAAAACTATATTCTGTACACGGTCACATTCATCTTCCTTTGAATTTGCAGGAAAAGGAAAACTTGCAAGATTGCGTGCAAGCCTGACGCGTGTAGAGACTACAACATCCTGGTCTGGAGACGATGTATTATACCAGATTTCTGAGTTTTTATTATCTTCAGTCATTGTTTTCCTGATCAAGCTCACTGTCAAAAACTGCCTTGTTTTCTATCGCATGAAGATAGTCCCTGTAAAAAGCGGCTTTTTCATAATCCTCATTTTTAACGGCGAGTTCAAGTTTTTTCATTACATCGATTCTATCTGTCAAAACCGATCGGAAAGTAGAAATTCTTTCAGGCATCTGACCTTTGTATTCGCCGTAGATTTTCTGCTTTTTCATATATTCAATAATCTGTGACTTAAATATTTCGTAACACTCAGGGCAGCCTGTAAGCCCTGTAAGCTTTATTCTTGAAAGATGCTGTCCACAGACAGGACATGCCATATCAGAAGATTTTTCTTTTTCATAGATTTCCGCAAAAAGAGAATTCAATGCTTTTGAAATTTCTTTAGGATCTGTAGAAAAACCGCGGGATCTCACGCATTCTGCGCAGAAATGCAGTTTTCTTTTTCCTGTTTTTGAGGTCTGTTCTACAAAGAAAGTCGCTTCATTTTTATGACATAAATCACAAAGCATTACATACCTGCCTTTCTAAAAGTTTCAATCGGTTTTTCTCCCGAAGCCTTCAGAGCCGGCATAAGGCTCGCAAGCAGGGATAAAACCAAAGTCGCTATTATATATATTATAATCTGTTTTCCAGGAATTTCCACAGGTATTTTATCAAGATAATAAGCTTCATCCATAAGATGAACCGTATAAAATGACTGAAGATTTCCGTTCTTTATAAGATAGAAAATTTCTGCAAAAAAGTTAACAATTTTTTCAACAAAATGAATTAATGGGTTTATATTTACACTTATAAGGATTCCAAGAGGAATTCCTATTAAAATACCTGCAGAACCTATTCCAAGTCCCGTAAGTATAAATGCTTTACTGATGTCGCTTTTTTTAGTTCCAACACTCTTTAAAATTGCAACCTCATTTCTTCTTTCCATAGAAAGCATTACAAGACATGAAGAAATATTAACAGAAGCAACAAGTACAATCAAAAGCATAATAAACAGCAGAAGCATTTTTGTACTTACAAAGTTTTCGTACTGGGTTGAATTTAATTCAATCCACGTACTTGTTATTCCGGAATAAAGGAGAATGTCGTCGATTCTCCTCTGAATGTTTCTCAGGTTATCGAACGGATTGTAAGTTTCCATCATAATTGAAATGGTCGAATTTTCAGGTTTTAAAATCTTCATTCCTTCTTCAATCGGAATGAAAACCCAGAGAGAATCAAGTTCCTGATAGCCGCTTGAAATTATTCCAGAAACCTTAAAAGGAGTCATTTTCGGAAAAATCTTTCCGTTGACAGTCTGTGTCGTAATAAGTCTTATCGTATCTCCTGGAGAAAGCGAAAGTCTCTGAGCAGTTTCTTTTCCGATAAGTGCACATTTCGAATCAGATTGAACAAAATCTTCTATGCTTCCATCAACACATTTAAAAAGATTTTTATATGAATCAAGATTTACAAAAACATCTTTTTCTATTGCCCTGATGACAGAACCGCTTCTTCCCTTCGAAGAACTTACAAGAGCAGTCGCAGTTATAAGTTCGTATGCGTCTTTTATACCTTCTGTTTCTGAAAATTCTTTTTTATATAAATCCAGAACAGGCTTTTCAATCATTTCATCAGAATAGTATGTAAACTGTGCCTGAATGTGGGAAGAAGAAAGATTTATAAGACGTTCCATAATTCCTTCTATCATTCCGTCAGTTACCGAAAGAACCGTTACGAGAGGAATTAAACTTAATGCAATACAGACTATCGCACCGATTATACTTCTTGTACCTGCTGTTTTCTTACTTACCCTGGGTAAAAGCATTCTCGAAGCGATAAGCGCAGATGTTTTAAAGCCCATGCTTTTTCTCCATTACAAGCTTTTTATCACAGATTCTGTAAATTATATCACCTTTTTCCGCAAGTCCCATATCGTGAGTTACAAGAACAAGCGATTTTTTATATTTATCAGTTACAGAAAAAAGAAGATCTCCGATATGAGAAGCATTTTCCGGATCAAGATTTCCCGTAGGTTCATCTGCAAGAATAAGCTTAGGATCGTTTATAAGAGAACGTGCAACTGCGACCCTCTGTCTTTCACCACCAGAAAGTTCTGAAGGAAGATGATCTTTTCTTTCATAAAGACCGATGTCATTCAAGAGAAGCATTGCTTTTTCCATCGCCTCTTTTTTATTAACACCTGCCATATATGCAGGTAAAAAGATATTTTCAAGAGCAGAAAAATCCTTTAACAGATAATGAAACTGAAAAACAAGTCCAATATATTCAGATCTGTATTTACAAAGTTCATTTTCAGACATTTTTTCAAGATCTTTATCGCCCACTTTGACAGTTCCGCATGTTGCACTGTCAATTCCGCTTATTATATTTAAAAGAGTACTTTTCCCGTTACCACTCTGGCCGACAATCGTAATCTTTTTTCCCTGTGGAATGTCGAGGTTAAGATCCTTGAGAATCGTAAGTGACTCTCCTTTTGAGATATAAGTTTTTTCCAGATTGCGGATTTCTATAATATTACTGCTCATGTAAAACCTCAGCAATTTTTAATTTTAATATATTTGAACTTGCTATCCAAGATGCAAAAAGACACGATAAAATTCCAAACAAAGTTATAAAAATAACCTCACCCGGGAAAACTCTTGCCGGAATATTTGCATAGACATACCACATTGAATTTTCCCTTACCATGTCTTTCATCGCCGGATTAAAGATGGAAGTCGAAAGCCATGTAAAAAAATACTGAACTTTGGAAATTGCAAAAAACACTTTTTTAATATTAAAACTTATCAAAAGTGCTAAAAGCATCCCGGAAACAGAACCCTTAAGTCCAATCGTAAGTCCTCTAAGAACAAAAACATTCCTTACAGATTTTGAACTTCCACCAAGACTTGAAAGAGTTGAAATTTCAGAACGACGCTCGTAAACAAGCTTACGCATTGAGTTAAATATGTTAATTGCAACTACAATAAAAATCATTACAACAAGAAGTAACAGCATGTTTTTCTCTATTCTCAATGCACTGAAAAAACTTCTGTTATAATCACGCCATACAGATACACTGCAGTCAGGAATTTTCTTTATGATATCCCTCTGAATTTTTAAATCTGAATTCTGATTTATAAGTTTTACACCAAAAATTTCCTGAATATTTCCAAAATATCTGTCACCGTCCGTAATATTTATAAAAGCATAAGTTGAATTTATATCTGCATAACCGCATGAAAAAATTCCTGTAACAACAAATGTTCTGTCACTGGAAAGTAAAGCCGTATCACTTGAGCCGCTTAATGCAAAAAGGTTTACTTCGTTTCCTACCCTTACATCAAGAGTTTTCGCAAGCCTTGCTCCCAAAACGATGGAATTTTCGTTTACAATATCAAATTCGCCGGCAACAATTCTAATCTGAGAAGCGAAACCCGGATCATGTGTTAAAACATCAGCAGGAACTGCCCTTATAAGGCTTCCTGCTTCGCGGCCCAAATTATCTGTCATTAAAGCCTGAGCTTCCTTAAACTGTGTATAAGAAACGACATTTTTATTACCATTTAAATAATCTTCGACCTGTGACCTGTCCTTAACATCCTTAATCTGAACATGATAAGAACTAAGTTCTATAATAGAATCTATAAACTGGAGCTGAAAACCGTTCATTACACTTAAAACCGTAATAAGAGTCATCACTCCAAAACAGATTCCGAGAGTAGAAAGTCTTGTTGTTATTGAATGACTTCCCTTTCTGTCAACCATTGAGAAACGTTTATTTACGTAATTAATCCATTTAAAATCTTTATTCATATATCTTCTTAACTTTTTCTTCATTTCCTACATAGAAAATTTCAGAATATTTTCTTCCATGTTTATAATCTACTTTAACATAAACATCATTGTCAAAGTATACATACTGAACATAATCATCCTCTGAAGTATAGACTGTTTTCATCCTCAAAACGTCATTTTCATAAAATGTTTTATCAGGCGGGCAGCCGTATCTTACAAACTCATAAATATTTTTCCTTACATTTTTCTTCTTTACCTTTTTACTGTTTTTATAATACTCATAATGCGTTTCACTTTCAAAAGTAATTCGTTCAAGTTCATCATATTTATAGAGAAATGCATGAGTCTTTTTAGACGGCAGAATCTCTCCTGAATAACTTCCTTTTTCCGTAAATGTCAGATCAGATACATCATATTCATTTTTTTCAAAAAGAAGATGTCTGTTATTATAGACATTTACCGTATAGGTTTTATTTTTACTATCCAGTTCACAGACTTCATAAAACAAACTTCCGCTTCCGTCTGTATTTTTTAAATTCTTATATGTAATTACTTTTTCAATTTTATAATCGCTTGACTTTTCCCCACCAGTCCATACTTCAATATACTCAAGATAAAAATCTTTGCCGTAAAAATATCTTTTCATCTTTTTGTTAGAATAAATTACGACACTTCTCGAGTGTTTAACCGCGTTTTTATTTACAGAAAGATATTCAACATTTTCATCTTTATATGTATGAAGGTGCAGGTGTTCACTCTTGTCCAGTATATAATCATATTCTGGAATAATCTCTTTGTCTTTAGAATCTGATTTATCACCAGAATCTTTTTCTGACTGTTCAGTTATTTCTTTCGATTCAGAATTATCCGACACTTCATTTGCAAAAATAACTTCGTGAGGGAAAAGTAATACAAAACCAAACGATAAAACCAGTAACAGTCTTTTCATAAAAAACTAGAGTCCTAAAAAAGTATTTACATACTCTTCACTATTAAACAAAGAAATATCTGCATACGTTTCACCTGTACACACATAAAACACAGGAATCTTTAAATCTTTACATACACTTATTGCAACTCCGCCTTTTGCAGTTGAATCGTATTTTGTCATTACAATTGCATCAAGACCGACGGCTTCATTAAATACCTCTGCCTGTCTTAATGCATTCTGGCCTGTTGTTGCGTCAATTACAAGTATTTTTTTATAGCAACCTTCATCAGCTTTCTGTCTGCAAGTTCTGTCAATTTTTTCCAGCTCATGCACAAGGTTTTCTTTATTGTGAAGGCGGCCGGCTGTATCAGCAATAACAAGACCTCCTCCCTTAGCTTTAATGCTTTCCGCAGCATCAAAAACAACACTCGATGGATCAGAACCGCTCTGGTGGTTTACTACCCTTACCCCTATTTTTTCACCATGATAGCACAGCTGTTCAATCGCGGCCGCCCTAAAAGTATCACTTGCAGAAAGAACTATATTTTCAAAACCCTGGTTTTTCAGAAGATTCGCCATCTTTGCACATGTCGTAGTTTTTCCAACACCGTTTACACCTAAAACCATCCATACATTAGTCTTATCCTTTTCAGGAACGATATTTATTCCCTTTACATATTCAGTAAGGATTTTCTTTAATGTCACCATGATTTCTGATTCATCAGTAATTTTTTCTTCACGGCATTTTTTCGAAAGAATATCAACAATCTCCATGGACGTTTTTGCACCTGTATCACCTTCAATAAGTGCATCAAGGAGGTCGTCAAAAAAGTCCTCGTTTCTGTCTTTATGTAAAGAGAAAAGATTTTTAATTTTCTGTGCGAAAGATATTTTAGCCATTGTCATTCTCCTTCTATACTTTCATTTTCATTATCTATATTTTCAGAAGCCTCAGCCTCTTCCTGTTTAAGTCTTTCTTCTTCTTTATATTTTTCCTGTAAATCGTGATACTCATTTACAACTATATCATATTCAACTTTAGCCTTCTTTGTCTCAACAGGGAGCGCTTTATTTGCCTTTACAAGATAAATAATAAGTTGAGTTGTAAACCAGATTCCACATGCGGCAGTAATTGCACCGCTTACAGCCGTCATATTACGGTATTTATCGATTTCTTCAAGAGATGTATTTGAAGAACCCAATGCATAGGCTTTATACAGATTATCATAATTTGAATATGAATAGAAAAGAAATGGAAGAGAACATACCAGAGCACTATAAGAGATATACATCAGTTTTCTACTGCTTTCTATTTTCTGTCCTATATCTACATCCTTTACAGCTGCACTAAGCACAGCCTTATCCTGAACCATCTCCCCAGGCGCTTTAAAGAACATTGTATTTCCAGATGCAGAAATAACATATCCAAGAATTACCTGATTATTGATTTTTACATTCATCTGATTGTCAGGTGACTGGTTTCCGTTATAAAAAATATCTGCCTTAAAAGGGTTCTTTAACAAGAGCGCAGTCTCAACAAGATTTTCCTCAAGAAGATTTACTTCGATATCATATTTTCTTTCATAGCCAAAGCCATATGAAAAAGTTTCTTTTTTATAACCTTCGCATTCAACCGAAAAATTATGAACTCCTGCACTTATAATTACAGTCTCAGGAATTTTTGTGTAGACAGTTGAATCAATCGTTAATTTTGTTTTCGAATGCAATTCCTGAGGCAGGATTTTAACACATATTTCACAAGGAAGTGAATTTTCGATAACCGGAACAAGTCTAAAAGCAATGTTTTTTGCAATATCATCCGGAAATGCAAGGCGTCCAACTTCTGTTATCACACACCTCGACTGTGCACCGGGATATAAAAAAAGCTCGACTGTAACCGCAGCATATTCTCCATAAGTTACGACAGTTCCAGTAACAAGAGAATCAATTTTTGCATTTACAATTTCCTGTGCGCATTCGTAAGACTTAAAATCTATATTTTTAATTCTTTCGCTGAAAGAAAAAAGCTCTTTAGGTTCTCCTTTGTAAAAGGCAAAATCTTCCTTTAACTGGTTTTTATCTGCAAACACACCCTTATTTTCGCTGAATTCTTTTAGGAGAATATCCTGTTTTTCAAGATTAGCATTTATTTTTTCTTTTATCTCACTTATTTTTTTGTTCTGAATTGAAGTCTGCTTATCAAACTGGTATTCAGAGAGATTCTTTAAAACAAGAGCATCTTTTTTCTTTACTTCGCTTGACAGCTCGAGAAAAAGAGAAAGTCTTTCTTTTACAAGTTTATCAATCTCTCTATTTAAAACTTCCTGATCAGGAATAATTCTTTCTCTTGTTCCGTACAACTGTTCAAGAATCAATTCTGGAATTGCACTTAAAACCGCATTCTCAAATTCTCCACGCTTAACATCCTGCGTATAAAAAAATTTATGTGCACCTATGGTCCACTGCTTTTCAGTTTCCTGAGGAAAAGCATAACCTGATAAAAAGAGACTTATCAAAATAATAAAAATTTTCAATCCCGAAAAAAAACCAGGAGTAAATTTATTTTTATAAATCGTCATCTCCGTCATCGGCACCGTCCATTGCAGTTCCGTTCCATTTAGCTTTTAAATATGATTCCATAAACTGATCAATATCGCCATCCATTACAGCCTGAATGTTTCCACATTCATATTTTGTTCTGTGATCCTTTACCATTGTGTATGGCTGGAACACATAAGAACGTATCTGATTTCCCCAACCGATATCTTTTTTTTCACCTGCAAACTTTGAATTTTCCTTTTCTTTCTGCTCGCGGTAATAATCATAAAGCTTTGCCTTTAACATGCTCATACATGCCTGCCTGTTAAATATCTGGCTTCTTTCACTCTGGCATGCTACAACAATTCCTGTCGGCAGGTGAGTAAATCTTACGGCAGAGTCGGTTTTGTTTACATGCTGCCCACCTTTTCCACCTGCACGGTACGTATCTACCCTTAAATCCTCAGGTCTGATTTCAACTTCAATCGTGTCATCAAGAACAGGAAAAACATAAACACTTGAAAACGAAGTATGCCGCCTTGCGTTTGCATCAAAAGGACTTATTCTTACCAGACGGTGAATTCCTGCTTCGCCCTTTAAATAGCCGTATGCATATTCGCCGTCAATCTGGAATGTTATGGATTTAATTCCGCCTTCTGCCTCAAGCTGGTCAATTATTTCTATTTTAAAGCCGCGGCGTTCTGCCCAACGGGTATACATTCTGCTGAGCATAAATGCCCAATCTTCGGCTTCTGTTCCGCCTGCCCCTGCATGAATTGTCAAAAAAGCACTTAAATTATCTGCCTCACCCGACAGGAGATTCAATACACTCTGTTTTTCGTATTTTTCTTTTGCAGAATCGTACATAGCTTTAATTTCTGCTTCAGATTCAGCATCTCCAGACTCCTGTGCAAGCTCATACATAGCCTCAATATCGTCCATATCCTGGATAAGCTCTTTCCACGGCTCGACGCGAAGTTTTAATGTCTTGATTTTATTCATTACCTTCTGGGCTTTGTCGGGATTGTCCCAGAATCCGTCCCGTGTAGTCTGTGCTTCTGCTTCTTCTATCTTTTTATAGATTGAAGGCGCGTCAAAGACACCCCCAGACGTTCATTATGTTTTCTTTAAGTTCTGTAATAGGGATTTTTAATTCTTCTAACATAGTCATAGCATAAATTAAACATTGTATCTTGTCAAATAAGCAAAATTGATTATACAATATATAGTATGAAACTTAGAAATACACTTATCGGCCTTTTATTTACACTTATTCCAGTTTTTGCAAATGCACAGTCACGTCCAGTTGTTCTTGATATAAATGTAATTCCAAAAGAGAAAAGTCAGATTAAAATCTCATGGCATACACCGGAAAATACAAATCCGGCCATTACAGGATATTTAATCTGCCGTGATACAAAGCAGATAACATCATACGAACAGCTTTCTTCCCTCGGTGTAATTGCAGAGCTTGCTTCGGATGTAAATGAATATATCGATATGGTTGAAGATTTCAAGGAATATTTTTACAGCGTCATTGCAACGACAGAAAATGGACCTTACATCATAATTCTTCCATCAATGAATACTTCAATTTCGGGTGTAAGGGCAAGAAAAAACACATCAACAGAAAACCAGGTAATCGTCCCAAAACAGAATTCAACATCAAAAAAATCTGACAAGCCTGTAGATATGTCAGAAAAAATGAGAAGCATTCCCCTTCCGACACCGGGACTTGTAGATGTGGATAAAAAACCTGCAGTAGTTCTCGGCGATAAGGCAATGAGCGCTTCAAAAACGCTCGGAAAAAATTATCTTAACAAAAAAAATAAAATCACAAAGATGCATGTTTTTGAAGAGGATTTAATCTGTCCGGAAGGTGGCGATGATTATTATCTTTTTAAGATTCTAAAAACGTATTTCGTAAAAAAAGATTTTGCAGGCTCGATTAAAGAACTCAATGATTTTTTAAGTGTACGGAGAAGTCCTTCGTCAGCAAAAAGAGCAACTTTCTATCTTGGAGAATCTTACTACTTCCTTAAAGACTATCAAAACTCACTGTTTAACTTTTTAACAGTAAGTGATGACTGGCCTGAACTTTCAAAAAAATGGATTGATTCAAGCCTCGACATGATTGAACTTAATACAACAAAATAGTTTTTCAGTTAAGCTCTTTAATCATTCTGATAAGCGAAGGAGTTCTTGTAATTTCAAGATCAGCTCCCTTAAGTGCATTTACAGCAGTTACTTCGTTTGTTGACTGCGGTGCCGTATCCAAAGCAGCTTCGCTCGGTGTTTCTGAACTTTCTTTTTTTGAAGGAACTTCTATAAGAATAAGTTCATCACCGCTGTTAACTCTGTCATAAAAACCTGTGTCACTCAAAACACCCTCTGAAATTTCTTCAGAGACTTTCGTAACAGTAACAGTTCCTATCATATCAGAATCATTATAAACAAGACCTGCACCGGTATCGCTTGTTTTTAATGCACCCTTTTTGATTACTGCAAACTTTGAATTTTTTACAACACCTTCTGTTTTTCCGATATCAAGAAGAATATCACTGAGGCTTCTATTAAGAATATTTGCCCTTACAGGAAGAATCGAAAGCATGGCCTTTCTGAGGTGCAGAAGAGAAAGAGAAAATCTTTCATTGCCTGTTCTGTAAATTGAAAAATCCTTTGTTTTTGTTCCAGTCCGTGCTGAATACATAACAGCATCAAGTTTAACATCTCTGTCTGTTTCATCACCAGTAAGGATGATAAAGTAATCAAGTTTTTTATCATGTGCTTTTTTATAAGCATCTGCATAACCCGAAACTTCTTCCGGAAAAAGGCGTACATTTGTAGAAGAAATTCCCTGGAACATAAGCCTTAAATTTTCTGCAGCTATGCGTGCAATGTCACAGTGATACAGAGGCTCAATTTTTTCCATATAGTAAATACCGATATTCCATCTTGTCTTATCAAGATAAAAAGGATTTATATCCCATTTTTTTGCAAGAGTATTCTCCATAAGAGATTCAAAACCTTCAACAGTATCAGAAAGCCTTGTATATCTTATCATTTTTGCTTCTTCTCTGTCGGTCAGCTTTGACTTATCCTTAACTTCAAGAAGCTTGGTATTTTCCTTTACAAATTTTACCTGTTCAAGATAGTTTTCATTAAAACCGTCATTGTAAAGAATTTCTGCAAAAGCAGTTCTCGCAGTTTTATTTTTCGGGTTAATCTTTAATGCAGTCTGATATTCATATCTTACCTGAAGAGAAGCAAATTTTTTCTGATATTCCTGCCCTTTTCTGACATGATAAAGTGCCCAGTTTTTTCTTCTCGGATCTTCAAGTCTTGTATGAGAAAGAACAGAAAGTTCAAAAGCTGTCCTCATTATTTCATCATAAGGTTCAACTTCCAGTCCTGCTTCCCATGTTGCAATAGAATCTTCAAACCTTCCGAGTTTTTCAAGCGCAAGACCTTTTATGTACCATGCCTGTGAAGCATTTCTGTTTCTGTTTATTCTAAAATCTGCAATATCAATTACTTCTTCATAACGTTTCTGAGCGTAATAAATTGTAGAAAGAAGTTCATATGCTCCATCATAATTCGGATTTACAGTTACAGCCATAAGACATTTTTTTTCTGCATCTTTATAATCACCGTTCATTGCAGCAAGATATGAGGCAATAAAATAAACTTCTTCATTATTTGAATGTGACTGCAAAGCCTTGTTAATGTAATTCTGTGCAGTTTCTTTTTTCCCAAGTTCTGTACTTACAAGCGCAAGAGAAAGGAGAGCCTTTACATTGAGCGGTTCTCTTTTAAGGGCATCTTTATAAAGGATTTCAGCTCCAGTAAGTCTTCCGTTAAAGAGATCCAGTTCAGCAAGTCCAAATCTAGCTTCGATATTATTCGGGTATTTTTTTAAGGTTGAATTAAAAAGTGTCTCAGCTTCTTTAAATTTTCCAAGAGAAATAAAACTGAATGCCTTTAGATTTGAATATTCAGGTTTTTCTCCGGCATATTTCTGAGCATTTTCAACATACTGAACGCATAAATCAAACTGATTCATTTCATAGGAACATTTAGAAAGCATGTACCATGCATCAGCATATGCGCCATTTTTCTGAATTGCTTCCTGAAATTTTTCTCCGGCCTGCCACCAGTCTTTTTTGTCATAATAATCTAAACCAAGATTATAAAGTTCTACAGCAGAAAGCTTACTGTTCTGTTCAAAGGCTCTTGTTTTTGAAAAACCGTTTACATCAGCAAAAACAGGATCAAGTAAAAATGCAAACGCAAAAGATAATAAAGCAGCCTTAAAACTTCTGTTACTCTTTGTTTTCATCCTTTTCCCCACCCTCTTTATTATGATATATAACTTTAATCATATCAATCCTATGACCGTCCATATCCTGAATTATAAAATCATAGTCTTTCCATGTAATTTTTTCAAATTTAAGCGGAATTTTTCCAAAAAGATCAAATACAAATCCACCGAATGTATCAAATTCACTGCCCGGAAAATCAGAACCGATTTCTTCATTTAAATCATCAAGATTCTGCCTTGCATCTACAAGCCACACATCCTTTCCCAGATTTATGATGTCATCGCGTTCATTATCAAATTCATCCTGAATATCACCAACAATTTCTTCTATGATGTCTTCAAGACAGACAATTCCTGATAAACCACCGTATTCATCAACCGCCATCGCAATGTGAATATGACGTCTTTTAAATTCTCTCAGAAGGCTGTCTATTCTCTTTGTCTCAGGAACAAAAAAAGCCTTTCTTATTATTTTTTCAAGTTCAATCTGTTCACTTGAAAAAAGACACTTTATCAAATCCTTTACATAAAGAACTCCGACCACATTATCAATCGAATCTTTATAAACCGGAATTCTTGAATGTCCGCTGTCGAATACTGTTTTTGTCCATTCATCCTGAGTTGAATCAATATTGATAAAATCCACATCAATTCTCGGAATCATGACTTCTTTTACAGAAGTACTCGAAAGTTCTTCTACACCCTGTATCATATCCTCTTTTTCTTCTTCGAGAATCTGCTGCAGTTTATCCTGCTCAGGGTTTTCTTTACTTTTTTCCTTATTAAAATCAAATAAGCTCATTTCTCTCTACCATTATTTAATTAAAACTTCATTTTTAAGTTCAGCAAGCAATTTTTCCTGAATGACAAGCATCTCACATTGAGGAGATTTTGAACTTTCTATATGTTCTTCACCGTGGTCCATTCCGTTAAGATGTAAAAGTCCGTGAACCAGAAGACGTTTTAGTTCATCATTAGAAGTGATTTTAAAATACTCTGCATTTTCATCAATCATTTCGATACTGATTACTATATCTCCTTTAGATTTCCATTTACCTTCATCGTCTTCATATTCTTCATCAGCTTCAAAAGATAAAACATCCGTAGGTGCATCAATGTTACGGTAATCTCTGTTAAGTTCTTTAATAAATGAATTGTTCACAAACATAACAGAAATTTCTTCATTATCAAAATTCAGTTTTTGCATGACAAGATTTAAAAAACTTTCAACTTCTGAAATCCATTGAGGTTCTGCAATATCTTCCTGAACACTTACTAAGATTCTGTTTGCCATACTATTTTTTCTTCTGCTTTATTTTTACAGAATTATTTCCGGGAATCACTTTGTTTTTATCTTCCTGTGCGTCAGGATCCTTCTGATCAGGATATTCAATTCTCGAGTGATAATAACCTGCAAGAATTGTAACAAATGATTCTCTTATAGTTGTAAGATCTTTAAATGTAAGATTACATCTGTCGAGCTGATGATGTTCAAGCTTAGAAGAAATAAGACTCTGAATAAATTTATCAAGACGTGAAACCGAAGGTTTTTCGAGTGTACGGCATGCAGCTTCAACTGTATCTGCAAGCATTACAACTGCACTTTCTTTTGTCTTAGGAGGATTTCCCATATAAGAAAAATCTTCTTCCTGAACGTCAGGATTTTTAAGTTTTGCTTCATTATAAAAATATGCGATTACACTGTTTCCATGATGTTCAGAAATAATGTCTATAATAACCTGTGGAAGGTGAAGCTGATGAGCTTTTTCAACACCTTTTTTAACATGACTTCTGATTACCGAAACAGAAAGTGACGGATTAATTTCGTCATGCTTATTCTGCCCGCTCTGATTTTCTACAAAATATTCACTCTGCTCCATTTTACCGATATCGTGATAATAAGAACCGACACGGGCAACAAGCGAATTAGCACCGATTTCTTTACAGGCATTTTCTGCAAGAGTTGCAACCATCATAGAATGATTATAAGTTCCTGATGCATTGAGCAGAAGGCTTCGCATTGTCGGATTATTAAGATCACTCAAATCCATAAGACGGAATACAGATGCGGTATTAAGAATCTGTTCAAGCGGAGTAATAAAACCAAGTGCAAAGATTCCGGAAATAAAGCCGTTTGCAGCAACTGCAAATGCAAGTTTTCCAAATCCATCAAACGAATCATTAAATAAAATCTTTTCAAGGAAAATGAATATGATATTCAAAAGAGCAATAGAAACAGAAGCAAATACCATATCAATTCTCGTTTCAATCTGTCTTACAATTCGTGCAGCGCTAAAGCATGAACAGAAAGTAAACAGGAATACAACAATGTCATAATTACTTGCATTAAGAATTCCAAGCGAGAGAACGATAGAGAAAAACAGTGCAGATTTTTCGCCATAAAGCAGAGTAATCAGAAAAAGTACAAATGCAGAAGGAATTGCGATACAAAGATAATAAGATGACTGCGCAAAGAAAGGATATTTCGGTGCAAAAAGCGCACACGAATATAATATCGTAAAGAATATAATCTGAATTAAAAGCTCTTTAAACGCGAGCTTTCTTCCAAGAAGGACGTCAGAATAAAGCAGTGTCCAGAGAATCATAAGAAGAAGCATAAACAGCATCGAATTGGCATAAGCACGGTAATCTATATACTCTTTTGTGTTAGCCATTTTTTCAAGTTTACGGTAACCTTCTTCTGTAATTGGGAAACCTTTTCTGATTATCTTTTCCCCATCCTGAATTCCAATCGGATAAGCCGATGTTGCAGGAATCGTTTTATCTGCAACAATAGTTCTGTCAGCAATCTGTCCGACTTCGTACTCATTCAGACTGAATGCAGCCACAGTAACATTTTTAGTTACACCAAAAAATGTAATTACTCCGATTATAAGGAAAGAAATTATCGATAAAATTAAAACCGGATAATCCTCTTTTAAAGAACCGAAAAGTCTTTTAAAAAGAGAAACTTTTTTTTCTTTATTTTTTCCGGTTTCATTATTCTGTTCAGTTGTCTTTTGCATTTTCATACGCCTGTACTATTTTCTTTACCAATGGATTTCTTACGACATCTGCTCCCGTCATCTGCATAATTCCAATTTCAGGAATACCGGAAAGAACTTCCAGTGCATGAACAAGTCCAGATTTACATCTTTTTGGTAAATCTATTTGTGTAACATCTCCGGTAACAAATACCTTTGATCCGTTTCCCATGCGGGTTAAAAACATTTTCATCTGTTCGCATGTGGTATTTTGTGCTTCATCAAGGATAATAACACTATCATTTAAAGTTCTTCCGCGCATATACGCAAGAGGAGCTGTCTCTATTATATCATTTTCTATAAGTTTTTTAACAGTATCTTTTGACAATACGGTTTCCATTGAATCATATAAAGGCCTTAAATAAGGTGCAGTTTTCTGTTCAAGGTCTCCAGGAAGAAATCCAAGGCTTTCCCCCGCTTCTACAACAGGACGGGTCAGAATAATGCCTTTTTTCTCTTTCGAAAGAACAAGTCGTAAAGCTTCACACACTGCAAGAAATGTTTTGCCGCTTCCGGCACTTCCACTGCAGAAAACCATATCTTTTGTTCTTAAAAGCCGTACATAATCTGCCTGATTCTGTGTTTTCGGATATACTTTTTTCTGAGCACCCGGGACAACAATTGCCCCTTCGTTCATAGTTGCATGTTCCCGCTGAGAAGAAAAATAATCTTTTGTCGGAGTATAATCTGGATTAAGGTCTGTATTTAATATCGAAGCCACTGCGTCTTCTGAATCTGCATAACCTTCTTCGATTTCGTCAATAATTCTGTCTATTATAAATCTGAACTGCTGCTGAATTGCAGGGTCATCCTGTTCAACAGAAAGCTCATTTCCACGCATAAACACAGGGACACCAAGATGCTGCTCAATGAGTTTAAGGTTACTGTCATTAGCGCCGCAAAGCTTAGTTAAAATTCCCGTGTCAGAAACAACTATTTTATATGAATGTTCCACAAATCCCCTTTCTTGCCAAGCAAATACATTTTTTATCTGCTTTATATAATTATAAAGTCACTATTGTTGTTTGGTCAAGAATAGTTTATAATGGAGTTAATGGAGTTTACATTATTTAGAGGCCTTTTCCAGTTGAATTATCAGTCAGCCATTATTGCGATAATTTTGCTGGTTTTTATCTGCACAAATAGAACTTTCCCAAAAAATATCCTTTCCTACTTTTTCATGGCATGTATTATGGGGATTGTTTTGACCATAGCGGATAATATCAGATATCTTACTGCACTTAAAGACCAGCCTACAGTGCTTAGATACTGGAGTTCTGCAATCGGATATGCCCTTCGACCGATAATCGTTTATTTTATTTTTGAAGTTTCCGGGAGGAACCAGAATAAGCCGTCTGCCTGGTTCTGTATACCGGTTTACATAAACATCGCAGTTTCCCTGATCAGCATTCCGACGGGAGTTATGTTTTCTTTTACAGAAAATAATGCCCTTGTTCATGGACCTCTGGGTTATGTCTGCCACATTACGAGCCTCAGTTATTCATGCCTTATAATGAATAATTCACTAAAGCTCTATAAATCAAATAAAAGAGAAACCGTCGTAATTTCTGTAATTATAATCTTTGCCGCGTTTGCTGCAGCATTGGAACATTTCTTTAAATTCTCGATGATTCTGTCACAGACCATAATGATCGGAATCGTATTCTACTTCCTTTTCCTTAATGTCCAGGTTCATAAGCGTGATACACTTACAAACCTCATGAACAGACGCTGTTTTTATCTTGACTTAAAACGCTTCCTCAATAGAAAAGTAATAATCCTTTCAATGGACTTAAACGATCTAAAAAAATGGAACGACAACTACGGCCACTCTGCCGGAGACACAGCCCTTAAGACCTGCGTAGACTTTATGTACGATACCTTCCCTAAAGCCCGTCTTTACAGAACTGGCGGCGATGAATTTATGGCTCTTTTCTTTAACAGCACAAAAGAACAGATTTCAGAATGCGTAAGACACTTTCACAGAAGACTCGAAGCAACTCCTTACCGTGTCGCATGTGGAGTCGCAGAATTTATTCCGGGAGACGATATAGAAAAAATCATATCTTTTTCTGACCGTGAAATGTACAAAAATAAAAAAGCACTCAAATCTATAAATATAGAATTTGAACAGATGAACTAATTTAAAAGTGACAGAGAAGCTGGAATAACCTGCATCGTAATATGTTCAATATCACCTGCATATTCACCGTCGGTATGCAGAACCATTTTGGTTTCACTTGTCAATTCCATCTTTGTAAACTTATGCAGAATAAAACTCTTAAACTTCGTATGGAGCCCCATTATAAGGAACGGGAAAGCAAAGAAAGTCAAAACCTTAGGTATTCCGTTTACACCGCATGAATTTAAATAACCGTCATCAGTTTCTGCATCAGGAGCCATTTTTACGCCACCGCCTTCTACAAGAGAATTCATTCCGGCGATAAAAATGAGCCTGTCGTAGAAGACTTCTTCTTCATCATCAAATTTTACCCTTACCTGATACCGCTTCATACTGAACAGTGTCTGGACCGTAGTAAGTATATATATAAGTCCACTGAGATGAAGAAATTTCAATACCTTTTTTAATTTTGAAGTGAATGTCTTTTTACAGACGATGGCATCAAGACCTACACCAGAACTGACTGCAAAGTAGCGGCTTGTTCCGTCATCGATAGTAACTTTACCGACATCTATTTTTCTGGATCCATCTGATTTTAATATTTTTTCAAGAATTTTTTCCGGATGAAAACGATGCATTTTAATGTGATTTCCCCTGACAAAATCATTTCCGCTTCCGTTAGGAATTACACCGAATTTTATTTTTGTAAAATCATCAATTCCATTAATAACTTCATTTATAGCCCCGTCATTTCCAACAACGATAACCTTTACATCATTATCGTTTTTACAGTCAATTCTTGAAGCTAAAATTCCTGCATGAACTTCATAGTCAGATAAAAGAAGTTTATACTGAATATTATTGGCAATAAGATATTTTTTTAGTTTTTTCCATGTAGAATAAGCTCTTCGACCGCTGTGAAGATTCGTAATAAAATATAACATAGTCTTTATTATAACACATAGTCTCAAAATCTGCACGATTTATATTAAATTTATGAGAAAAATCTTACCGGACATAAAAAAAACTTCCGATTTTTCGGAAGTTTTCTGTGAGCTATGATGGATTCGAACCATCGACCCACGCCTTAAAAGGGCGTTGCTCTACCTACTGAGCTAATAGCCCGCACGCTCATAAATTGAACGTAAAGGTACTATATAATTTTTATAAAAAAGTGTCAATAGTCCGCATTAAGGTTTTTTTGAGATTTTTTAAGTTTCCAAAGCAAATGTTACCGGGGCATTAAATTTTATTTTTGTATTTGGGTTATCATATTCTGTAAAAACAAAATCCATTGTATAGCCTCCTTCCCGAACATTGAACCTAAAAGGATTTTCAGAAGTCAAATCTCCCATCTGTTCAGAAGAATATACCAGTTTGCCATTTTGATATATGTTATATTCTCTTTGAAATCCATACAAAAAATCAGAACTCCAAGGACAGCCTTCTGTATATCCACCCTTATAAACAATTGTACTATCGTCTAAATATAGCCAATTCGGATCAAAGTAAGAAAAAACTTCATATTCAGGTAATTCCCCATTAGGAGAATATATACGAATCTGTGCTTTTGCACCTTTTATATCACTAATATTGTCCATCGTCAAAGAATAAATATCTATTGTCTTGTTATTTTTTCCAGGCAAAAGAGAAATGTCTTTTTCTCCATAACCATATATTCGCGCTCCGCCTTGCTGTGACTCATACGGATTAGTATCATAATTTTCAACTATAATTTTATATTTCCCAGATTTTAAATTTTCAAAAAGACATTTTTTACCATACTCAAATACATCAATAACAGTAACAGGACCTTCCAGTTTAACAACATAAAAAGAAGTTGAAATATTCCCATTTTCCATGTAATACTCTGATCCATCTATATACTTTGCTCCAGAATCAGAACTACCCGGGAGACTTATTTCTAGAGAAGTATCTCCCTGATTATACATGCCGTTGCATGAAAAAATAAAAAATGAGAAAACTGAAATTAAAAATAACTTAAAAACCCTCATAAAACTCCACCTTAAATAGTTTATATAATTATATCATTAAACATACTGTCTTACAACTGTAAATGCAGGCATCATAAATAAAGCCCTAAAGTCCGGCCCTCGGGAAAAGCCCGTTTGCCCATGACAGAAAAAGTCCGTAATTTACAACCGGAATCTGTCTTTCAAAAATTCCGCTTAACTTATTTAACATCATTTTTCTTGAGAACATGCAGCCGCCACATGTAATTACAAGATCAATACTGCTCAAATCCTCCGGAAACTGACGTACATTTTCTATTACAAGTTTATCTGATATTTTCTTCCTTAAAAGTGCAGGAATTTTTACAGTTCCTATATCGTCATCCTGTCTGTGATGCGAGCATGCTTCAAAAATAAGGATATGCGAATCAGACTTAAGACTGTTAAGATATTCAAGACTCTTTACAAAATAACCATAGTCACCTTTTTTCCGTGCAAAAAGAATTGAAAAACCTGTAAGACGGACATCATGCGGAACTATTTTAGAAACCTCTGCAAAAGCCTGGCTGTCTGTAATTACAAGCTCCGGCTTTTCTTTAAGTGAATTAAGTGTTTCTTCAAGTTCCGAAACCTGACATACAAAAGCCTTGCAGTTTTTATCAAGACAGTCTCTTAAAGTCTCTACCTGAGGAAGAATGAGACGTCCTTTGGGAGCTGCATCATCAATAGGACACACAAGAATTACCGTATCCCCTTTTTTTACAAGATTGTCAAGAACACCGATTTCTTTTTCTGCCTTTGCCGCGGCATTTTCAATCTTTAAAAGAAGGCTTTCATAATATTCTATAGGTTTTTTGTTATCAGTCTTTATAAAATCAATGTTCTTGAAAAATTCATTTTTTTCTTCAAATACCTTTTTATTTTCATTCTCTGCAAAAGTATATACTAAAAGTGAATTTAATTTTTTTTCTTTAATAAAATTATAAAAGTCTTTTTCACTCTGAGTAATTTCTCTATTGAGAGAACTGACAAATAAAACAAGATCACTTTCAAGAAGTTTTTCCAGGGATTTTTCCGTTCTTTTTTTTCCAAGTTCTCCGATATCATCAAGACCGGCCGTATCCGTAATGACACATGGTCCGAGATTTCTAAGTTCGATTTTTCTCGAAACAGGATCTGTAGTAGTTCCTGCTACATCACTTACAATCGCAATATCTCTTTGAAAAATAGAGTTTAAAAGACTCGATTTTCCTGCATTACGGTTTCCCGCAAGAACAATCCTTAATGACTCTGCTACAGGTGTGTTTAACTGCATAATTTTGCGTGCACCTCCATTTCAGCATTTTTCTTTATTTCATCTTCAAGAGGTAAAATTATTTCAATATCGACTTCTTCTCCAGCCTCAGGCAACTGTCCTTTTGTACATTCAACCCTGCAATGAAGAAAATTATCAGTTACTGCATTTATAATTTCTTTTCCATCAGAAATTCCTTTCTTTAAAATCTTACTGTGACTTGTTTCTACAATTGCAGTTCTTACAGTACCACAGATTGAATTTATATAATCAATTTTTGCCTTTACTGAGTAATCAAGAAGCTTTTGTACCCTTTTTTGAGTCACTGCTTCAGGAACATGCGGCTTCATACTATAAGCCTTTGTATTGGGACGTGGACTAAATGGAAAAGCATGAACATAAGTAAAACCACATTCTTTTACAAGTTTTACAGTCTTTTCAAAATCTTCGTCTGTCTCACCTGGGAAACCTGCAATTATATCACATGCTGTAAAACAATCAGGTCTTGCCTTTTTTAAGAGCATAACTGCCTTTAAAACCTGCTCTGCCTTATAAGGCCGGTTCATGTTTTTTAATACATTATCGCTTCCACTCTGCACCGAAAGATGAAAATGAGGTCTTACTCTTTTATCCTTTAATAATTCAGAAAACTTTTCATCAATAATCTGAGGGTAAAGACTGGAAAAACGGAACGAAACATCTTTTGTTTTTTTAAGAAGAAGCTCTAAAAGTCCTGCAATATCTATACTCTGTCCTTCATATTCTGAACGGTACTGCGCAGCATTTACTGTCGTAATTACAATTTCCCTGTGTCCTGCTTCCTTTAATTTTAAAACGCGATTTAAAACTTCACCGGCATCAAGAGAAACAGACAATCCTCTTGCAATACATATTTCACAGTAAGAACATCTGTTGTTACATCCATCCTGAATCTTTAAAGAAGCCCTTGAATGATGTAAAAAAGTATCACTTGAAAGCAGAAATGGATTTTCACTTGTATCACTTACCGGCTTTAAACAGATTTTATTTTCTATTATTTTCTTTATCTTTTCTGAAACCTGAATATTTCCGCCCGTCAATTCTGCATCAGTTTTTTTCAAATTGATTACATCATTTATCAAAGCAGGAATTTCTATAAGCCTGCTCTTTACTCTCCCGGGAAGAACAAGAATTCTTTTGTCAATTGATTCAATTTCCTTTTTTGCAACCTGAGCGTAACAACCGGTAACTAAAACTAGTGCAGATGGATATTTTTTTAAGAGAAGTCTAATTATCCTTCTTGCTTTCTGCTCTGCCTTTGCCGTTACAGTACATGTATTGATTAATGCAAGGATAACTTTTTCATCGACATTATCAGAAGCTGTAATGCCTTTCATTACGACATTAAAGCCTCCTTTAGAAAAAAAATCTGCCGCGCCTTCACTTTCAATCTGATTCAATCTGCAGCCGAGTGTTTCTATATGAACTGTTTTTTTATCTGATATATTCTGAAACACGCTCTTTACCGCGCACAGCATCTGTTTTAGAAGGATTTAATCTTAATGCTTCGTTATATGCTGCAAGACTTTCAGCGTAATTTCCTGCCATTTCACGAGCATAACCTAAACGTGTCCACCACGAGTCAGAGTTCGGTTCTTTGCGTACTGCAGCAGAAAATGCGATATCCGCATGCTGGAACTTTGTCTGCCTTATGTAAATTTCTCCCATAAAATAATAGGCAACACCTACACGGCTTCCTGTTCTGTCATTTGCAATGGAAATATATTCCTGAAACTGTTTTAAAGCTTCCTCATTTTTTCCAAGATAAAATTTTGCCTCACCCAAAACTTCGATAAGACGGATATCATATCTTTCAATTTTCAAACCGTCGTATGCACGCTGTTCAGCACGGGCATATTCCCTGTTACCTACAAGGCTCCAGCAGAGAACAACATATGAGTCGATGTGAGAAGGATCATTTTTTATTTCTTCTTCACATACAGTAATTGCTTCTTTAAAGTTTCCGTTTCTGTAGAGAACAAGTGCATCTTTTTTACCCTGTGCAAAAAACGAAAAACCTAAAACTGATAATACTAATACTAATAAACTACGCTTCATTTTCCTTTACCATCGTACACCTACCGGTAAAATTGCTTCCCGGTTCAAGAACAACCTGCTTAGAAGTAATGTCTCCGTCCACAGAACCATTAGAGGTTACAAAAACCATTGTATTTCCGTTGATATTTCCTTCTACCTTACCGCGTACTAAAATGCGTTCAGCTGTTATATCTGCCTTTACCACTGCATCCTGTGCAATTACAAGATCACTGTCTGCTTCGATTTTTCCGCTTACATTTCCCTTAATCATAAAAGGCTTTGTAAAACGAATTTTACCGGAAAATGTAATGTCAGAAGCCATTACAGTATTAAAATCTGATTCATCAAAATCAAGTAAGTCACAACCTTTGTTATCGTACATAACTTTATTTTACCCCGAAATCTTATTTTCTGTCTATCACTAAAAAAGATCTTTCATTCCGTATAGTTTTCCACGGGAAAGCTTATTGCTTTTTAAACCTTCATAAAGACGTTCAAGACTATGAACAGCTCCGTTTGCAAAACCTTCACGACTTCTTGCCCTATGAGTAATTTCAATCGTATCAGCACTTGAGTCAAAGAATACAGTATGTGTTCCAGGAACTGTACCGAGCCGCATGCTTGCAACATGAAGCTGATTTACCTTTGGTTTTTCGTGAAATGCATCTGTTACGATTTCTGTCTTTTTAGGATAATTTTCAAGAACATGCTTTGCAATATCAAGAGCAGTTCCACTCGGACTGTCTGCTTTCTGGTTATGGTGAATTTCTAAAATGCTTGCATCATATTCATCAAAAGCACTTACAAGTTTTGAAGCTTCATCTATAATTTTATAAAGAAGATTAACTCCAATAGAAAAGTTAGCGCTTGTCATTGCAACGCCGTTTACCTGTTTAATAAAATCTTCAATCTCTGATTTTTTTTCATTCCAGCCTGTCGTACCGATTACAAGAGGAAGTCCAAGTGGAATAAGAGCCTTGATATTTCCGAGAACAGATGACGGATGTGAAAATTCAATTATACCTTCAGCCCCGCTTTTCTTTACAGCTTCGGCAACTGCCTGATAATCTCCCTGAGGAACAACACAAGTTGCATCTTTTGAAATTACATCAACAGTACATACAATTTCATGACCAAAATTCTTTGCAGAGTTTTCAATCATGTGTCCCATCTTTCCATAACCAACAATTGCAATTTTCATAAGTTCACCTTATATTTTTATAATTAACCGAAGAAAGCCCTGTGCAAAGTCTGAACAACATCGTTAGTTTCTTCGTCATCACAAATCACAGAAATATTTACCTTTGATGCACCCTGGCTTATCATCTGAACGTTAATTCCCTTTTCAGCAAGAGCACCAAAACCGCTTGCAAGAATTGAACTTGAATGGTCTGCATCACAAATGATTGTAATGATAGATTTATTTTTCTGAACTTCTACATCAGCAACGTGATCAAGATCTCCTAAAAGACCTGTAAGATCTGTCTTGCCGTTAACAGTAAGAGAAACAGAAACTTCTGAAGTTGCAATTACATCAACACTGATTCCCCACTTTAAAAAGTTATTGAATACGTGAGCCAGAAAACCTGCACTTCCAAGCATGCGTGTTGAATTTATATCGATTAATGTTACACCTTTTACAGATGTAATTGCAGTAACCTTTGGAATTTCTCCAGAGTGTTTTTCGACTATGATAGATCCCGGACTGTCGATGTTGTAAGAATTTTTTACCCTTACAGGAACACCGCTTTTGAGACACGGCTGCATGCTTCTCGGATGCAAAACCTGTGCACCGAAATATGCAAGTTCTGCTGCTTCTTCGTATGTTACTTCTGGAACAGGACGGGCTTCTTTTACAACACGTGGATCAGAAGTTAAAATTCCGTCTACATCTTTCCATGTCTGGATTTCTTCTGCCTGCATTGCGCTGCCAATCATAGTTGCTGTAAGGTCAGAACCGCCACGGCCAAGAGTAGTAATATTTCCCTTTCTATCCTTTGCAATAAATCCTGTAACAATAGGAATTTCTTTTGTAACACCGTATTTATAATCATTAAGCTTTTCAGGAATATCAGTCCATACGTCTTCGAGAAGTTCAGCAGACATAAAGTTTGAATCTGATGTAATACCTGCATCCCATGCATCAAAGAACTTTGCAGGGAGTCCTTCCTTATTAAGGAAGGCAGCCATCATTCTTACAGACATTCTTTCACCGAAAGAAACAAGATAGTCTCTTGTTCTTTTTGTAAGTTCCTTTAACATGGAAATTCCGGTTAAAAGCTGTGTAAGTTCCTTTAAAAGTTCATCAATTTCTTCGATTTTGATTCCAAGCCTGTCAGCAGTTTCCCTGTGAAGCTTTTCAACTTTAGAAATATCTACCTCACCATTAACAGCAATATCAGCTGCTTCAAGGAGGTGATCAGTCGTATCACCCATTGCAGAAAGAACAACAACAGGTTTGTCCTCTTTATATGCCTTGATAATAGAGGCTACATGACGGATTCTGTCTGCATCTGCAACAGAAGAACCCCCGAATTTCATTACTATCATAGGGGAAATGTACCAATTATCCCCCTTTTATGCAATAACATATTACTTGCAGATTATTCATAATTATTTTATTCTATATAAATGGAACTTAAAAGGCCCTTTTTTTTCCTTTTTATATTATGCTCTCTTCTTGCCGGTGCCACTGCCCAGAATCTGACTCCCAGAGGAAAAAAACTTGCTGATTCAATTTATGAAGACCTTAACAGAAACGGAATTTCTGCAAGAAAGCTCTCACTTTTCCATTCGGAAGAGAACAATTTTCCATATAACATTCATATTTCCGTAAACCGAAACCAGGATTTAACGCGTTCAGAAGAAAAACCTTACAATACAATTCTCTTTGTTTTTTCACAGGAAGAAATTTATTCCAGACTGAATTTTCTTTATGACTTTATTCAGATTACAAGAGAAAAAAACTACGATTTTAATATAAACATTCTTTTAAGCTCGAGTGACAGACACGAAATAAGTGGAAACGAAAACATGACTGGCACACAGATGTACTGTGATTTAATCGAAGGAACAGAAAGCCTGTGCGCAGTTCCGATTAATTTTACCAGCAAATCTCTTTACACGATTTCTGCCGGTTCAAATTTAAAACTCGCCCCTCTCTGGCTTTTAAAACTTGTAACAGGGTGTCTTGAAAAAAATCAGATTTATCCTGTCATAAATGGCGACATGTTCATTTCGCTTTACAAAATCGGTATTCTTTCTTCAAGCATAAAGCTATCTGCATTTTTATCAAGTGACATACCGGCTGTAGAAGTAAACTTTCCGGAATCGTTTACGGATTCAGAAAAATTTAAATCCATACTCAGTCTTTTTATTGACAGTTTTAATGAACAGACAGAATTTAATAATGACGTTCATTATATCCCGATAAAAATTTCCAATCACTATTTGTGGATTGGTGAAGGAATTACAATCATATTCCTTATAAGCACAATCATTCTCTGTCTTCTGATCATAAGCGACATGGGATTTCTGTTCAGAAAAAAACACAGTCAGAAAAACCTTATGACAAAAAGATCATTAAGGTCTATGTATCTTATTCCCGGAACAATCATAATTTCTACCTTATTCCTTCTTGTAGGACAGTTTTTCTCAAATCTTGCTTACAACCTTCACATGAGAAACCTTATTATTCTTCTCGGAATAAAAGTTATAATTTCAATTGTACTTGTTCTCGTATCTTACCTTTTAGAATTAAAGATTCACAAAAAAGCTTCTGATTACAGTTACGGATATCTTGTTTCTATTTCAAGTTTTTTAAATATTTTTATTTTCTCTGCAATTGACATTACATTCTTCTATCTTTTTGCCCTGATTTACATAATCTTTGTAATTTCAAGACTTTTTAAAAAAACTGTTTCACTTTATATTTTCCTGATTATAAGCATTCTTCCATATTTTTTACTTCTATTTGAATCAGTTCTCTACTCTTCAAACAGACAGATTTTACCGTTTATACTTTCAAAACCGCTGTACAATCTTGCTTTAAGCTGTGCGCTTACTCCAGTTTATCTTACTGTTTTAAGAATTATTTCAAATTTCAATATTAAAGATAAAAGAGAAAAACTTTCTGCTTCACAAAATTTCAACACTCTCTATACATCTCTTAAATCAAGATTTCCTAAATACTACATTCTTTTTCAGGTAATTACAGTTGCAATTTTTATCGGTGCAGTTTTTGTAATGAGTTATATGATAAGAAAACAGTTTGCAAAAAAATACAGCGGCTATAACATGCCCGGGCAGATTGTAGAAACAAATTCAAACAGCATTTTAAAAGTAAGTTATAAAGACTCAAATTATTATGGTGGAACAATCCGCCGTATTTCTATAGATACAGGTCGGGAAGCAGTTCGTGTAGACATTACCGTTTCAGGACAGTCTGACAACCCCGTTTACTATTCAACAAACATATACGAACAGATTGGAAAATCAAATCAGATTCAGTTTAAGCTACCGGATTATCCACCGCAGAACTTTACGATTTCGTATACGCCGGATAATTCAAATATAAGTATTATAAGGATTGCTGCATATTATCCGGAATCGGATTACCCTGAAGAGTTGATTTTCCAAAAAACAAATTCAAGGTTGAGAAGAAAAATTTTCTATAAAGAAACTGCAGTTATCGCAATTGACATGCCGTATTCCGGAGACGGCAACTGATTATGGAAAAAATTCAAAAGTGTTTTTTTCATGTAGACCTCGACGCTTTTTTTGCTTCTGTTGAACAGCTTGTTCATCCTGAATACAGAGGAAAGCCCGTTATAATTTCCGGGGATCCGCATCAGAGAAGAAATGTTGTTTCTACAGCCTCATACGAAGCGCGTAAATATGGAGTCCATTCTGCAATGAGTGCAGCCAGAGCCTTTGAGCTTTGTCCTCATGGTATTTTTGTAAATCCTGATATGAAGCTTTACTGTGAATACTCTGATAAAGTAATGTCAGTTTTAGATGATTTTTCACCGGATGTAGTCCAGATTTCTATTGACGAAGCCTGTCTTGATATGACGGGAACAGAAAAGCTTTTCGGTAAACCTCAGGATGCAGCAAAAAAAATCAAAGACAGGGTAAAAGAATATACAGGTCTTACAGTATCAATAGGGATTGCATCTAATCCCTACCTTGCAAAAATCTGTTCAGACATAAATAAGCCTGACGGTCTTTTTATGGTTCTTCCGGGCGATGAAGAAAAATTTATGGAAACACTTCCCCTTAACAAAGTCTGGGGAATCGGTAAAAAAACTCTGGAAAGACTTAATTCATGCGGCTTAAAAACGGTAAAAGATATAAAAAGCCATTCAGAAACATTCCTTGAACACATTTTCGGTACTGCCGGCGCTACATTTATTTATAATTCCGTAAGAGGAATTCAGCCGGAAAATTTCTGGTCAGAACCTAAAACACATTCAGTAAGCTCAGAAATGACATTTGAATATGACATTTCTGACAGATATACAATCGAAACATATCTTCTTCAACTTTCATCTGATGTAATGGAAAGACTTCTTCTTGAAAACCAGACAAGCTATACCGTACAGATAAAAATACGATACGATGACTTTACAACCGTTAATGCACAGCAGACTTATCAGACACCACTTTTGTGTACAGATGATCTTTACTCAAGAATAATTTCGCTGTTTGATAAAAAATATGAATTTGGCCATGAAATAAGACTTTTAGGCGTATGTACTCACAATGTAATAAATACAAATCAGATTATCCAGAATGAACTTTTCGAAAGCGAAAACAAACGCCGCCAGACAGTTGAAAAAGCAATACTCGATCTTGAAACAAAAAAACCAGAAATAAAAATTCACAAGGCAAGACTTCTTTCAAAAAAAACTCTTGCAGTATTTTTATCTCTTTTTGCATTAAACACATTTTCAAAAAACGCTCATGCTCAGGAAACTTCAAAACCCGAAATAAAAACTGTAAGACCGGACACTCAGACTGTAACCCCTGCAGGTGCAGCAACATTAAACAGTTCAAACATACTTCCACCGGAAAAAAGAAATAAAGGTTTTTCATTATTCAATTATACAAAGGATGACACAAACATCGAATTAAATGCAGAAGGCTTCTGGAATTTTAATCTTACAGGAACAGTAAATGCAACTTTCGGATATGGAAATGACTTTACGGTTTCTACTTCTACTCCGGTTTTTGAACAGGAAGTTGATTTATCAATATGGTTTCTTTTAAACAACCACTGGTATATCCAGGGAGCTTTTGCAGATAAATTTGATAAGAATACTTATGCCGTAGGATATTATTCTGATGGCATACTAAAGTCTGCACGGATATCAAACAGAAACATTGTTTTCCCGGAAACATATTCTTTAACCGACATCGGCCGCTCAATCGGTGGCGGTGACAACGAAGCTCCCGGAATAAGTCTTAACCTTTCCGGAGACAGATGGGCTTTTGATTCTGTTGTCCGTTATGACATGCTTTCCATGCAGGAAAAAACTTATTACGGCAAAAATGCAGTTACAGACTTAAAGATTCCGCTTAACAATTATCTTACAGGTTCAACTTATGTATTGCCAGATTCAGAAAGCATTTCAAAAATCATAAATATTTATGTTGAATCTTCTCAAGGCTCTTATGTCGACGAAGCAGGTAAAAAATACAAAAAACTTTCGTCAAATGAATATCTTCTTCTTACGCAGCAAAACCAGATTATACTTTCAAAAGAAGCACATGCACAGAAAATAAACGGTGTTTTGCCACGTATTCTTGTTGAATTTAACAGTGATGCGTCTTCTGTCATTCAGACAAAACTCGGATTTTTCGGAACACCAGATTCTCCTGGAAACAAATTTCTTGGCAACATACAGAATTTTTTCGGAAGCGATTTAAATAAAAACAAACCGGATTCAAAAAAAGGTGTTCCAGCAGTCGCAGCATTTTCTTACGGAAAAAAATCAGGCCATTTAAGTATCCCGGACAGATCAGGAAGCAGCACAGACGGTTTTTTTGTAAGCATCAATTCAAAAGAAATGCTCCTTATCCAGAACTCAATCGGATTTTCTCCTTTTGCATGCTGTTCAAGATATGACGGTGGAACTGCAGCTGTTTCAGATGTTCAGGTTGCTTCAAGCTATTCAGAAAATAAAAATCAGAATTTTTCTGCAGTAATAGCAGACACAGTTGATCTTGTGCAAAAAGATTTTTTTACATCAAAACGGGTCTATATTGATACACTCATTAAAGATCTAAAAATTTCATATTCCGATCCTTCGCCGGATAAAATCACGCATTCATCGCCGGAAGTAAATTTCCCGTTTGCAGCTTCAAATCCGGGTATCTATCTTGGCTACGAATCAGCCAATGATGACTGTGTAATGGTAAGAACATTTACACCATCTCAGAGAATCGATATAGGAACAAAAGCTGTTTCTGGAACAGTAAGAGTTTATAAAAACGGAATCCTCGACAACAGTGCAAAATACAATCCCTCTTCCGGTGAAGTAAGCCTCAGCTCGGGAATTTCTGATACAGATAAAATCTATATCACATGGTACGAAGACTCTTCTGATTTTGAAACAGGAATGATTTCTGCCGCAACCGGATTCCGCTTTGATTTTCTTGACAGCCTCAGAGGGGATGCTGCCTTTGCTGCAAGATGGGCAATAAATCCTGAAGTTAAATATGCAGAAGACAACCGTGCACTTAACGGGTATTTTACGCTTTCTTCAAAAATTGAATGGGAAGAAGAAAAACTCTACCTTTCAAATGCAGTCGGTGCAACCTTCGAAGTAGAAAATACAACCGGAATTTATAAAATTGCCGGAATGGATGACTCAAAACCATCAACTTCTTACCTCATTTCAAACGCAGCAAGAAACCTTCCTGACGATTTCTGTCCCTTTTTAAACCCGCGGCCAGATGAAAATTTAAACACAATACTCCTGGAAAAACAGTATGACTGTTCGACAGCATCTTCATCCGGTTCGATGGATCCTGAAATATCAGGATATTCTGTTCCCGTAAGTTATTCGTTTTCTGACCAGGCATCAAATCCTTCGGGAAGCGATGTTCTCTGGGCATCACAGACAATCATACAAAGTGCAAACAAAAGCTCTCTGCCAAACGCTTCAGAATATTCTGTTGCCGTAAAACTTTCTGATGAATTTATTTCACTTACACAGGATGCATCAGTAAACACAAAAATTTACCTCCAGCTTGGTGTAAGCTCAAAAACAGATTTTTCAAGTGAAAACAAGGGAAATATTCCGACATGGAAAATCTTTGATTCTTCACCATCAGCCGTTTATTACGACGTTCCGTCAAACATAAAGACAGTGTCCGGCTGGCAGACAGTTACTGTTACAATAAGAGATATTGACCGTGCATTTTTAACAGAAGAATGCAACGCCCGGTTTATAATTACAGCAGACAGAAAGCCTTCTTCAAACCAGTCAGGAACAATTTTTATAGGTCCTTACGAAACTGTCACACAGGGAATTTATTACACAGCAGATAACCAGATTTCCATAAACACATTCCAGTATAAAAGAAAATCATCAGATGTTGCAGATTACAACACAGATACAAATTACGCACAGAGTATAGATTGGAATGTAAACAGCACAAGCGGGTTAAGGGATTCAAAAATTACTGTTTATAAATACTTTGAAGAAGCCGACATTTCTTCATATAAAACTATAAACCTTTATTTTTCTTACAACGTTTCAGAATCAGGAACAAATCCGGGCGCACTCTTGGAAGATGACTACCCTTTACATATTGTGCTCGACAGAAACTCAAAGGATGCACAGACAACCGGTGAATATGCACTCGATTTAAAGATTCATAAAAAAGATCTAAAAAAGTTTATCACGCATGACTCATCTTATAAAGATAAAATGCATAAACTTAAAATCAACCGGTTTACCCGCGAAGTAAGGATTGACGGAAACCTGCTTACAGACAGCATCATTGAAATAAATCCTAACGTCATTCCTGTAAGATTAAAAATAGATTTTGACACTGTCGTTGAAGCCGAAGATTCCTCTTCTCAGTTATTATATTCAAAAGGAAATTTCTTTCTCGATGAATTTTTCTTATCAGAAAATTCACCAAAAGTAATTTTACAGGACCAGATTAAAACAACATTGCATCAGGAAGGAGAAATCTTAAAAATCAAAGATTTTGTACTTATAAAAGATGCTTCAATCAGCGCAACAGGAGATTTAATTTCTACAATCTATACAGATTCAGACTTTACAGATAAGACAGGCTTTTCTGGAAATGCAGATGCATACGTAACCCTGGCAACCTTAAAATTTAGAAATTCAATCGGCCGTTCAGCAGATTCAAAGCACTCAATAACAAGCGCAGGCCACTCAATTTCAACAACTCAGCCGCTTTTAAAAATACTTTCATTAAGCGAAGATTTTAACGAAAATAAAGACGAAAAAACCGTCACAAAAATAAATTCAGCAAACTTAAATTTTAACAGCCTTAAAGTTCCGCTTTCTATTTCCGGGATGACAAAAATTACTTACGACCCGTGGTCACTGACTCAGGAAGTTAATAACGGCCTTAACTTTAACATAGGAAACTCTTATAAATACAGATTCAATGCAACAGCAAAGGCTTTGCAGAAGGTTACGACATATTCGTCAGAAGATCAGAAAATCAATACAGATGATTATTTTACATCTTATTCAGATGCATACAGAGAACAGTTTTCTTTTGGAGACAGCAATGCAGCAAAAAGAATAACATCCCTAAACGTAAATAACTCTCTGGCCTGTCCATTCGCATCATTTACTCCGGAAATAAACTTTTATCAGAACGGTACATATACATCAACTTCACAAAATCTTTTTTCTGATACAACACAGCTGAGCTTTATTTTCCCGCTTAAAATCGGAAACCAGAACTTTTCCGCTTCATATACCAGATCAAGTTCACTTGTAGAAAACATTTCAAAAGGCGGAGATTATTCGAGAGACATCTATACTATGGCCGACTGCATGTCAGAAAAAAAATGGTTCTTTACATCTCTTCCGTTCTACGACTTATTCAGCAATAAACTAGCAGATGATGTATTAAACACAATGCCTTATGAATCAGCTCAAAGCGAACATGACAGTGAACTTATAGCTCAGTCGATAAGCTATAATGCAGATTACAGTCTATCGTGGAGACGACCGATTTCTGCAAATAAATATGATTTATTTGTCCCTGTAATTGCAACACTTTCTTTTGCACGCGATATAACGACAGCAGAAAACATTGCAGACACATATCAGATTAAATCAACCGTAGGCTATACTGCAGTAAATATTTTTTCAAAAAACGGTTCATATCCGCTTTTAAAATGGTGCACATCTGACGAATATAATTTTTCATTCAACTCTGCACACAAGTTTGCAAAAAACGGCGGAGAAGACGTTTACCAGCAGTACAGCACTTATATTCAGGCAAACTTTTATAAAAATGATGCAGACGTAATAAGATCTGCATTGCAGTTTACATTTCAGGATGCAGACAACTGGAACACAAAAGCAACAGTTCAGTACACAAGACAGAGTTCCTTTTCCCCACTTCTGGCACTCGCAAAAGTTTTTTATGATAAATTTGACTATTCCAGCCTTAACATTACGAGAACAGATTCACTAAACTTTCTTGCTTTATCAAACCTTGCAGATTCAACCTCTGCAAAACTCAGACAGCATCAGACATTCGACTACTCACATATGATTGAAATTCAGATTACAAAACAGATGAGTGTAAACTCAACGATTCAGGCAGGCTTTACACACAGAAGGGATGAAATCTGCACTCTCAATTTTTCAGCAGGAATCGGAGGCAAACTGAATTTCTAAACAAACAGAATCGTTTCTATTTTAACGGTGAGAAATATCCCGTCTCGTCCCTTCCGCTTCTGTTAAGAACATAAGTTTCAAGTTCAACCGGGAGATAAGCCCTTCCTAAATCTGTCGGTAAAACAGACGTATACGAAAGAGAATAAAGTCCGTTCGGAACTTCAAGAAGATCACGTATTACACATGACAGACCCTGCGGACGGTAAACATAATAAGATTTTCCATTTACATTTTTTACCATGTAATCAAGTTCTTCTTCGAGTCTGTCCTGAGTAAGCTGAACTACAGAAAAAGTAATTCCATTATTATTCATATAAGTTGTAAGATCTGTAATTCCGTATCGGGCAAAAGACGCATCATCCAGTTTACCCTGTGTAATGTAAATGATTCCCCTTTTAGGTTCTGCATTTATAAGTTCGTTTGCCGCAAGTCTTACTGCAACATCAAAAGCATTTTTATCCGAAAGGCGTGCCTTTAAAGCAGATGAAGAAAACTTTAAAAGTCCTTCCGGCTTTCCCTGATATTCAATTACAGGAATTTCTCCGGCACTGATAAGACTTATATTTCCAACACCCTTCATATTTTCTGCAATTTCCCTTACAGCAGCATTCAACGCTTCATTATAAGGAGCCATGTATGTTGAGCGGTCAATGATTATTACGATATCTTCATTTGTATTTTCAGAAGCAGCACCTTGAAGCTTTACATTTCCACAAGGACGCTTATCTTCCGTAAGATAAAAATTTTCAAGCTTTAAGCCTACAACCGGCTGTCTCTTTCTATTCTGAACCCTTACCTCAAGAGTAACTTCCGGAAACTTTTCTGCATAAACCCTTTCAATCTGAACAAAAAGTCCACCGATAAGTTCTGACATCTTGGCCATTATGTAAACTTCATTTGTCTTGTAATCAGTAACAATTATATTTCCGTTTTTATCTGGAACAGCACATGTAATACGGGAAGGAGCGTTTCCGACATACGCGTTTTCAAAAACAATTCCACTTCCAATTTCTACAGTACTTACATGCTTTCTGTCAGAAACTATAAGATATCCGTCGTAATATTTCATACTTTCAGGAAAATCAAAAGTCTTTTCCTTAACAAGGATATCCCTGTAATTTCCACTCAAATCAAATTCGTAAATCGCACCTGTCACGCTGTCACATACAAAAATACTTTCTTCATTACATGCAATTCCAGTCGGCCCCTTTAATCCGTCAAAACCGTCAGATTTTTTTCCAAAATTAAAAATACCGTTTCCATCTTTATCAAAAACTGTTATACGGGAATTTCCAAAATCAGAAACATAAATATTTCCGTTTGCATCCTGACATGCATACTGAGGTCCGAAAAGTTCTCCGACACCCCTTCCTTTTTTTCCGATATAATGCTTAAAAATTCCTTTATCAGAAAGAACTGCAAGTCTGTCACCCGCACTTTCACAGACAAGAAGATCACCGTCTGCAAGTCTCATAATATCAACAGGCCTGTCAAAACCAACAAGCGGTCCTGTAATTCTTTTAATAATCGTTCCATTGATATCAAAAAGCAGAAGCTCATTTGAACCGTATGTTATAACCCAGATTGTTCCGTCATGATTCGGAAGAACAGATATCGGCTGACTGAAAAGAAGTTTATTCTCTTCATTTACGCCCCTGAAACTTCCTGTTTCCGTATATCTGATATTCGAAGTAGATTCAATTCCGGTAACACGCCGTTCACGTACAACTTCAATTCTGTTATCAAGAACAAGTCCACCATAACCGGCATCTTTTGCATACTGCCACTGCTTTATTGCAATTCCTTCCATACCTGCTCTGTAATATGCTTTACCGAGCCAGTCAATTATCAGATTTTCTCCCGGAAGATATGAAAGCGCTTTTTCAAACTGATTAACCGCATCGTTAAACTGCCCGCGGTAATAAGATTGAACACCTCTTCTAAATTCTTCTTCTGCAAATCCTGCTTCTACTGAACGTGTATATTTTGTCGTATTATCTGCGTCTTCAAAAAATCCCTGAGCAGATAAATTTAAATTTACAGCAACAAAAGAAAAACAAATTAAAAATAAAAACTTAACTTTTTTAGAATTTAATTTCATCGTTTCTGTTCAACCTCTTTTAAAAGTCTTAAATGTTCTTTTATTTCTTCACTGTCCGGTAATTTTTTTTCTGCTTTCTGTAAATATTTTTTTGCTTCTTTAAAAAGTCCAAGCTTATAATAAACATAACCAAGTGAGTCAAGACATGCTCCGGAATCCGGACTATACTCGACAGCTTTTTTACAGAAACCAAGTGCCTGAGTCAAATCCTTGTCCTGTGTTGCAAGAACATAACCAAGTCCATTCAATGCAGAAATATTTTCCGAATCAGATTCGAGAGATTTTTTATAATAATCAAGACAGCGTTCAGTATCTTTCTGTTCCCAGCTTACAAATGCAATCGCTGCATATACACTTGCAGTTTTATAACCTGTTTCTAAAAGTTTTTCCAATTCAAAATTTGCAAGACGGCGTCTTCCAGAAATTGCATAAATTACTGCAAGTAAAAACCTGCACTGCAGTACTCTGTCAATATTCTTTCCCGAAGTAACAACCTGTTCAAGATAAAGTAATGCATCGTCATAACGCTGAAGTTTTGTATGACACAAACCAATAAAATAAGCGAGTTCAATATTGTCGATAGAAGAATCTTCCGGAAGTCCTAAAAAGAAAGCAAGAGCATCAGAATATTTTTTCTGATTATAAAGAGTTACCCCTTCATGCAGCCTGTTATTTTGTTCCATGTTTTTCCACCCGATTTATATTTTATAACGAAAATTCAATACTATCAAGGTTCAAATCATCATTTGCGCTGCTTGGCTCAGCCACTACTCTGGTAACAGAAATATAGCCCTCACAGCATGCCTGATAATCAGAATATGACCTCTGGTTACTCTGACCTTCTCCGCCAAGAAAAGTGCATACCAGAGTATCAGGGGAACCTTCTTTTTCGCTTAATTCTGCCCTGTCATCGGTATATTCCCTGTAACAGACATCCGTAATCTTTACACCCTTAAAAGAGCTCAATGAACGGCTGTTTATATTTATAAAAGCACATTTTTTTTCCGGCATTTTTCCGCCGGTTGAAGGCCGGCATAATGAACATAACTTTTCAAGATTATCTGCCACAAAAGATGCAAGGACATCAAAATGCCACTTAGTTCTGTCGTTCCAGTCTTTATCATCACCGCCCGAAAGCTGCATGCTGACTGCAACCGCAGGAATCCCGAAAATAGCAGCACCCTTTGCAGCCCCGCAGGTACCGCTGTAAAGAATGTCTGTTCCGATATTCTGACCTTTATTTATTCCAGAAAGGACTGCATCTATCTTACATCCCAATAAATTGCTTTTAAGTGCAACATTTACGCAGTCTGCAGGAGTTCCGGTGCATGCCCAGTCACGCTCACCTTTTTTGTAAAGCTCAAATGCGGAATAAAGATGTATGCACATGGAATTTCCCGAACGGTTTCCGTCGGGTGCAACAACATAGACATTGTGTTTTTTTGAAACGGCTTTTATAAGGGCTTCGATTCCCCACGCCCCGTACCCGTCATCATTTGTAATAAGAACATTCATTATCCCACCCCAAAACGAAAATTCTGTTATTGATTTCTTACGATGTGTGCACCCTTTGCAGGTTTAACTTCATAAGTCTCCGGCGTAAAACCGAATATGCGTTCATATTCAGAAAGCTTTTTCATATAAGTTTCTACATCGCCTTTTCTGATTATTGCATAAAGACATCGTCCGAAACCTTTTCCCGTTATTCTTCCGCATGTAACAGGATCTCTTATATATTCAAGATTCGGTTCAAGTTCGTTAACGCGTTTTAATATCCAGTCAATTTCAGGACACGAAAGTTTATACAGATCACGGAGATTTTCGTGACTCTGATTTATACATCTTGCAAACGAACCGAACTTTCCGTTTATGATTGCTTCCCTTGCATCAAGCACATACTGATGCTCCTTGATTATGTAAAGAAGTTTTTTCTTAGTATCTTCAGAAATTACAGAAAGAACTTCATTTATTTCTGTCGCACTCTGTTCATACATCCATCCGCCGTAAACATTATTCTTTCTCTCACGTAAATCTCCGAGAAGAAGAACGTTTTCCGGTTCCTGAATTGTTGTTTCGTCCCATATAGAAATGCGCGGAACCTTTGCATCGGTCAGGAATATTTTTTTGTCCTTAAAATCAAACGGAATGTAATCATAAGTTCCGGTTGCATGATCCGTTACGATAAGGTTTCCAGGTTTAGAATAAAGTGCCGCATAGTTATCTGCTATATAGTTTCCCGTATGGAGGAAAAGTTTGTTTCCGCGTTCAATTACCTGTAAAAGCTGAACATCCGTACAAGGAATTTTAAAAAGCTGTCTTATTGCAAATGCAGTTCCAACCTTGATTGCAGTTGTAATACCGAAACCTGCAGACGGAAGAATATCCGAATATACAGAAAAATTCATTCCCTTAACTTCAAATCCGCCCGATGTAAAACCATAAATCATGGCCTTCATGTTGTTTGCCCACCGGTCTTCTTTTTTAACCCTTAAAGTCGAGAGAGTTGTCTTTCTGCTTTCTCCAAGCTGATGAAAATAAAAATAAACTGACGAGTCTTCCCTTGGCGAAACTGCTATGTAAACAGGAAGATTAACTGCCATTGAAACTGTTTTATCTTTACAAAACCATGAATGTTCTCCCAGAAGATGGAACCTTCCCGGGGTTTCTACCATAAGTTTTGGAACTTCACCGTATATCTTTTTGTGTACCGAGTATATTTCTTTCACTTTCTCACATCCGTAAACATTTTGTTCATTATAACCCAGAAATTACATAAAATCAAATTCATTGAATAATTATTCTCCCACATATATAATGTAAACCTATGAAATTAAAAAAAATAACAGTTGAAAGGCTTATTATGACTGGCCTGGAAGTTTTAAGTGCAGCTCTCCTTTCTTTAAGCGTTCCGAATGAATTTTTCAAATTCGGGCTGCCTTTTGCAGGATTTATCTGCCTTGTTCCGCACTACATTGCACTCCAAAAAGCCTCTTCTACCAGGTTTTCGTGCTTTTTATGTTTTGTTCAGTGTCTTTTAACTCATGTCTTTTCAAGCTTCTGGCTTGCAAACTTTAAGAATTTTGCCATTTTTACCCTGGGAGCATCAGCACTCGCTACAGGCGTCATCCACTGCGTATTCGGCTTTCTGTTTTATCTCCCGAAAAAGGTAAAAGGTACTTCATGGATTTCTCATAAATGCTTCAGAATCCTGTGGTTTTCTGCAGTCTACACAGTATTTGAATTCATAAAATGTTCAGGCTTTCTGGCATACCCCTGGGGAACCCTTCCCATGTCGTGCTACCACTTTAAATACTTAAGCCAGATAGTTGACATAACAGGAGTGCGTGGTCTTACCCTTATTTTAAGCCTTTCGTCTGCCGTTTGTGCAGAATTTATCCTTGACATCATTGAAAACAAGAGTCTTAAAACCTCATTTTCAGTCAATAAAATACCAGTTTTTTCCATATTATTGCTTGTTTTAACGGCAGATTTATACGGAATTTTTCAGTACAACAGAAAACGCATTCCGGAAAAGGCCCTTAATACAATCCTCATCCAGCAGAATGCAGATCCGTGGATTGCAGACGAAGATGCAACTTCGATAAAGATTTCTCAGAAACTTACAGACAGGGCCATAAGCGAGTTTACGGATAAAATAAAGCTTAACCCGGATCTTATAGTCTGGAGCGAGGGAATCCTCCGTTTCCCTTTACCTGAAGGCATATATTATTATTCACAGGTTCCGTCCGGAAATCCCCTCATAAGGTCAATTAACCGTAATAACTGCCCGATTATAATCGGAGCCCCGTACACAATAGACTACGAAGAACTGAAGTTTTCAAACTCCGCAATCCTTTTCGGGCAGAACGGAGAAATCCGCGATCATTACGAAAAAATAAAACTTGTTCCATGCGCAGAATACATTCCCTTTACGCAGTTTGAACCGGTAAGGAAAATCCTTAAAAAACTCGTAGGCTTTGCAAACGGATGGATTCCGGGAACGGAGTTTAAATGCTTTGACATCCCTCTCAGAAACGAAGAAGGACAGTCTGTAAAGGTAAGCGTTCCAATCTGTTTTGAAGACGCATTCGGCTATATAAATGCAGGCTTTAAAAAACAGGGGGCCGAAGTCCTCATAAACATAACGGACGACTCATGGAGTCTTACAAAATCAGCAGAATACCAGCATTATGTAGTATCGTGGTTCCGCGCAATAGAATTCCGCACGACCCTCGTACGTTCTACAAACTCCGGCTTTACATGCGTGGTAGACCCTGCAGGACGTTTGAGGGAGAATCTTCCGCTTTTTGAAGAAAACTACCTCTGTGCACGGGTTCCGGTATATAAAAGCTGCATGACTTTCTACCTTATTATGGGAGAATGGCTGTCTTATATACTATGCGCATTTATAGTAATATTCATCATATATTCATTAATTTTAAAAAAGCACTAAAAAATTTTGCTTGTGTTATCACATATAGTGGTGTATAATTCTATTAATTCACATTTAACACTATATGTAACAAGGTAAAAAAAGACAAATGAGATGTCCTAATTGCGGCAACAACGATGACAAAGTTATTGAGTCCAGGACTCTTGGTGAAGGGGAAGTCATCAGGAGACGGCGTGAATGCCTGCAGTGTGGATTTCGCTTTACAAGTCACGAAAAAATTGAAGAAAAACCTTTTATGGTTGTTAAACGCGATGGAAGAAGGCAGCCTTTTGACAGGGATAAACTTGCCAAGGGTATCGAACGCGCTCTTGAAAAGAGGCCGGTAGCTACCACAATGGTAGACCTGATAGTTTCCGAAATCGAAGACCAGGCATTTATGCAGGGCCGTATTACGCGCGAAATCACGACTTCAGAACTGGGAGAGCTTGTGCTTTCGAGGCTTAATACAATAGACAAAGTTGCGTACATCCGTTTCGCCTCTGTCTACAAGCATTTTGAAAATTTAGACGAATTCATAAACGAAGTTAATAAATTGGGAGGGGACCAAAAATGAGTGACCAATCTGTATTTCCAGAGTGGAAGAGTTTTTTAGGCACAGCAAGTGACACGGAAACTCAAAGTTTCATTAAGTCGGTCGTAAAAAGATCTGGCGATGTCGTACCATACGACAGAACAAAAATTGAAAAGGCTATCGGAAAAGCAATCGAAGCCGTAGAAAAATTTCCTGATCCGGAAAGGGCAAAAACAATTACTGACTGCGTAGAAGAAAAAATAAGGCTTCTTCTTGCAGGAAGAAGGGCACACTCGATTCCGGCTATCGAAGAAATTCAGGATCTTGTAGAAAATGCTTTAATCGAAAATCAGGAAGTAGAAGTTGCAAAAGCATACATTCTTTACCGCGCAAGACACGAAGCCGTGCGTGATGCAAAGAGTCTCATGCTCGACATCAATTCCACAATGGACGGATATCTCGGTCAGAGTGACTGGCGTGTAAACGAAAACGCAAATGTAAACTTCTCTCTCGGTGGTCTTATCCTCCACAACTCAGGAGCAATTACAGCCAACTACTGGCTTAATAATATTTACTCAAAAGAAGTTAAGGAAGCACACAAGACAGCTGCATTCCATATTCACGATCTTTCGATGTTCTCAGGCTACTGTGCAGGATGGTCGCTGCGTCAGTTAATCCAGGAAGGATTAGGCGGTGTTCCGGATAAAATTACTTCAAGTCCTGCAACACACCTTTCTACACTTGTAAACCAGATTGTAAACTTCCTCGGAATCATGCAGAACGAATGGGCAGGTGCTCAGGCATTCTCTTCTTTCGATACATATCTTGCTCCGTTTATCAGGGCAGATCATCTTACAGAAAAACAGGTTCGCCAGTGCATCCAGTCTTACATCTATGGTGTCAACACGCCAAGCCGATGGGGTTCACAGGCACCGTTTACAAACATAACTCTTGACTGGGTATGTCCTGATGACCTTAAAAACAAAAAGGCAATCGTTGGTGGAAAAGAACAGGATTACACATATGGTGACTGTCAGAAAGAAATGGACCTCATCAATAAAGTTTTCATCGAACTCATGATTGAAGGTGATGCAGAAGGAAGAGGTTTTGCATACCCTATTCCGACTTACAACATCACAAAAGATTTTGACTGGACATCAGAAAACGCAAAACTTCTCTTTACAATGACAGCTCAGTACGGAACACCTAACTTCCAGAACTTTGTAAACTCTGACCTTAATCCGTCAGACGTACGTTCAATGTGCTGCCGCCTCCAGCTCGACAAGCGTGAACTCCGCCGACGTGGTGGTGGACTTTTCGGTGCGGACGAATTTACAGGATCAATCGGTGTTGTAACAATTAACCTTCCGCAGATAGGATATCTTGCAAAAACAGAAGACGAATTTTACAGAAGACTCGATTATCTTATGGACCTTGCAAAAGAAAGCCTCTGTACAAAGAGAAAGGTTATTCAGCGTCTTTATGACGGCGGACTTTTCCCGTATACAAGACGCTATCTTAAAACTCTCGTAAACCATTTTAATACAATCGGTTTGTGCGGAATGAATGAATGCTGCCTAAACTTCCTTGGTGTTGACATCGCAGATCCAAAAGGAAAGGCATTTGCAGAAAAAGTATTGCAGCACATGAGAGAAAGAATGCAGGACTATCAGGAAGCAACAGGAGATCTGTTTAACCTCGAAGCAACACCTGCAGAAAGTACATCATACCGTCTTGCACGACATGACAAGGAACAGTTCCCTGACATCATCACAAGCGGAAAGAATGAACCTTTCTATACAAACTCAAGCCAGCTGCCTGTAGACTATACCGCAGATGTTTTCGAAGCTCTCGATCATCAGGAATCTCTTCAGACAAAATACACAGGCGGAACAATGTTCCACGTGTTCATGGGCGAATCAATCAAAGACTGGAAATCATGCGGTCAGCTTATTAAAAACATCAGCCACAATTACCGCATTCCGTTCTTTACGATTTCGCCGACATACTCTATCTGCCACATCCACGGATACTTGAGCGGACAGCAGGAAGAATGTCCTAAGTGTAAAGCAGAACGCGAGATGGAACTTAAAAAACGTCTTGCTGAACTTGAAGAAGAAAAGAGAATTTTACAGGCAAAAAATGCTTGATTGACGGAAAATAAACGTTAAAGAAATTAGAAAAACAGTTCGATACTAAATATAGTGTGTTACACTTGAAACTTTACAGTTTTAACACTATATTTAGTTTATAGGAAAAAGGAGGAATAAAAAATTATGGCAAATGAAAGAACATTGGATCAGGTAGAAGCAGAAATCGCACAGGTAAAGAATGAACTCAATGATGTTCATGGAACACCTACAGAAGTTTATGCACGCATCGTAGGCTATTACCGTGCAGTACGCAACTGGAACAAAGGAAAGGCAGACGAATTTACTCACAGAAAAATGTTTACTCTCGAAGATTCAAACCGCTTCGACTCAGAAACACTCGTTAACTCTGCTAAAGAAACAAAAAAAGAAACATCTGTTAAGACAGCAGCCGTTACAGACGAAATTGCTTCTTATGACATCTTTGTAAGAAAAACATGCCCGAACTGCCCTCCTGTAAAAGCATACATGGCCAACATAAAACTTACAGGAAACATGATAGATGTAGATACACCGGAAGGACTTTCCATTGCAGCAGGAAAAGGTGTATTTGCAGCTCCTACAGTAATCGTATACAATTCAGAAAATAAAGAAATTGCACGCGGTCACAATGTAGAAGAACTTACAGCAATCTTCGAACCTGCAGTCGTAATGGCATAAATTAAATAATAATTAATGACAGACGACGAATTACTTACACAGTCTGCAGGCGTCTTTATCAAAACGACGCTTGTAGATTTTCCGGGGCTGGTTGCATCCAGTTATTTCTTAAAGGGATGCAACCTCCGCTGCCCTTACTGCTATAACAGAGACCTTGTCCTTCCCGGCACAGAAAATAAATCAAGCACAGATTTTGTAACTCCGGCATCAGTTCTTGAGCATCTTTTCAAGAGAAAAAATGTACTGGAAGGTTTTGTCATCTCCGGTGGAGAACCTCTTTTAAATCCTGTTACACCGGTTCTGATAAAAAAAGCAAAAGAACTCGGCTATAAAGTAAAACTCGATACAAACGGAACACTTCCCCTTCTCCTTGAAAATCTTGTCAAAAACAGGGAGACGTGCCCGGACTTTATTGCGATGGACATAAAAACAGCTCCACTGCGATACAAAAAAGACATTCCCGTAACGGCGTGTCTTGAAAACGCAGACATAAAAGCTCTTCTTGAACAGTCAGTAAAAATAATTTCTGCACTTGGAAAAAATAATTTTGAATTCCGCACTGTATTAATTCCCGGGCTTACAGAAAAAAACGATCTTGAACAGATTGCACAGATTATCCCTCACGACTCATCATGGCAGTTTGCACGCTTCCGAAACGAAAACTGTCTGGACAGTGCATACAACGGCATAACACCGTTTATCGACCGCGACTTAAACGAACTGATTGAATATGCAAAGTCACTGATACCCGGTGCTGCGTTAAGATAATAAGACTGAACATAAAAAAAGCACAAATCCCTGCAAAGCAGAAACTTGTGCTTTTAGTAGCGACCATAGGGATTGAACCTATGACCATACGGATATGAGCCGTGCGCTCTACCAACTGAGCTAGGTCGCCATAACTTTTGCTATATTACAAAAAAAACAGTTTTATGTCAACCATGGCTTTATACATCTTCTTTTTCACTCTTCCACGGAGTGATAAGTGATCTTATTGATTTTTTTCCGAGAGTATCCCTATCTTCTTTTATTAAAGCTTCCCACGGAATGTTTTTTCTTGTTCCGGCTTTCTTTAAATCCTTATGCTGTTCAAGCCAGTCATACTTATAAAGCCTTAATCTTAATGCATTAACATAAGACAGAACTCCGCCTGAAAAACCGGGTAAAAAAACAGTAACTGCAACACAGGCTCCGAGCACACCCGGAAAACTAAAAAGATTTCCCGTTACGTTAAGCAGGACAAAGCACACGATAAAAGGCCACCATACATAAAAAAGCATGAACACGGAAAAACCAAAGTTATCAAAAAGAATTTCAAAACATTTCCTTAATGTCTTTTTAAAATCTCCTCCGAGAATAATTTTAAGCGCCACAAACCACTGAAGACCAAGAGCCATAATAAAAATAAAAATTGAAAGCATCGTAAAAAAAACAAATCCGATAAAACCGTTTATTCCCATATAAAGCGGAAGCCCTGTAAAGGCGCTCAAAACAACAAGGGCAGCAAGCATGCCGAACATAAAGAAATCTTTAAACGACTGACCGATATTCGAAAAATAATTACCGACGGTCGCAGTACCGAAGTTAGCAACAGATAACGCATTTTTTCCAAAACAGCCTGCAAAAACCACAGTCAGTGTAACACCGGTAAATACAAGCCCCAAAGCCAGATAGCTGAACGGAAATCCGCACTTTACATACCCGAAAACACCGAGCGCAAAAAAAACATCAATTACAAGATTTGGAATCAGAAGGTTTATTATGTTTTCCCAACTGTCAAAAAAATTCTTTTTTAATAAAAACAAAATCATACGTTTATAATAATAATTTTCTGTGGTATAATCAATTATGAATATTTTAGATTCTGACATAATTTCAAAAATCTCACACCTTCATAAAAGCTGCAGATTTTTTTTACAGGCTGAACTTAATAAAAAAGGCCTGCCCGATTTAGCATCCAGCCACGGTTACATACTCTTTCTTCTCTCAAAAAACCCCGGACTTTCAATGCAGGAAATCGCTTCAAAAATCAACCGGGATAAATCTACGACGACAGTCCTCATAAAAAAACTTGAAAACCTTAATCTGGTAAAGACATCACTCAGTCCAAAAGACAGCCGCATCAAAATTGTAAGTCTTACAGACAGGGGCGCAGAATATAACAGGGAAACACAGGATATTTCCAATGCCTTAAAAGAGAAATTCTTTAAGAATTTTCAGGAAAAAGATGCAGAAAATCTCGAAAAAATGCTTGACAAAGCCGCAGAAAACTTCCTTTGACACCTTTTTGCCCCTAAAATTGCATTACATTAAATACATAAAAAAAAACTTGACAACCATATAAAACAACATTAAAATTAATATATCGGTTCGTATTGGACCGTTAAAAAAATAAGGAGGTTTTTTCATAATGAAAAAAATCGTAGGAACAATCGCAGCAATCGCATTGGCAGCTAGCAGTGCTTTCGCTGGAGTTAACGTAGGAATGGGATTCTCACGTGCTATCTGGACACCATTTGCATATGATGGCGAAGATGCTCGTATGGATATCTCTACATCTTGGGGTGCAGCACCTCGTATCGGTGGTTCTATTTCTGGATCATCTGATGATTGCGGTGTTGTAGGCGACTTCAGATTTGATAAGGGAACGCTTGAAACAAACGATAATGCATACGTTTGGGTTAAACCAATTTCTTGGTTAACAATCAACATCGGACAGTCATTTGATGACACACTCCGTGGAAACGCTTGCTTTGGAATGTGGGACTGGCTCCGTATGGGTAATGAAGTTCTCACAGGTGAAGATTTAACATTCACACGTATTACTGGTGGTACAAATCCTGGTAACTCTTACATGACAGTAAACGGTGTTATCGTTAAAGCAGATCCTATCGAAGGACTCCACATTGCAGTTGCATTCAAAGATCTCTACACAGACAGAACTTTTGAAGATGTATTTGCTGATATTCAGGTAGCAGCTGGTTACACAATCGACAGTGTTGGAACAATCAAAGCTCAGTGGATTGGTCTTGGAAAAGACGCAGAAGACAAAGTACAGGGAAATATCGAAGCAGCATTTGCTCTTGCAGCTGTTGAAGGTATGACTCTTGATATCGGTGCTCGTTTCTGCACAGTAGAAAAATCAAATATCGGTGTAAGTGTATACTGGTCTATGCCATTTGACGCACTCCGCGTTAATGCATCTGCACAGTTTACAATTGTTCCAGATAAGACAGTTGAAATTGCAGGTGTTTCTGTAGATGTTGACGGATACGTTACTCTCATAGCTGGTGTTGGTGTTGACTATGACCTCGGAAACGGCCTTTCTGTTGGTGGTGACCTTCGTTTCGGAAAATCATTTGCTGAAGGTGCAGCAGATCCATCTATCGGATTTGGTGTATACCTCAACAAAGGAATCGCAAATGGTACAGTTGGAGTTGGTGCAGAAGGTGCTCTTCGCACACAGATCCGCGACTTTGCTCCACTTGATGACTTCACATTCGCAATTCCAGTTCGCGTACAGTGCTTCTTCTAATTTAACCGTCTAGATTTCTATCTGGACTCTAAATTAGGATAAAGCAAAAGGCTGCAATCGAAAGACTGCAGCCTTTTTTTATTCAAATTAAAAAAAAATTAAGTCTAACCTTCTGTAATGTGTTACTTTTTTTTTTATTTTTTGTTATTATTATATAGAGGTACTTAAATGAAAAAAAATAAAATTGTAAAAACTATGCTTATGTCACTTACTGCCTGTGTTCTTCTAAATTCTAACTTTTTTGCACAGGAAAGCGATGATTACGATGCAGAAGAAAATACTGCAACCACAGAAGAATATGAAGTACAGACTAAAAAAAATAAGAGCAAAAAGAAAGATGAGTTTAACCCTTTTGACGGTTTTTTTACATCAAAACAGGCATCTTATATTTTTTATGATGATATCCCACATTCTACAGGTACAATCGGCTATTCAATAAAACACAGAATTGGAACTGCCGTTATAAATCCTAAAGAACAGAAAGCCGGAATCCAGACTTATTATCAGTCATCATTCTTTAACTTTCTTTTTGACCAGAGCAACATCGGTCTAATTTCAGAAGCCTACGAACAGTATCTTAAAGATTTTGAAGAAAAAAAACTTATCAAAAATAAGACTGCAAAAACAAGAAAGATTTATTCTGCAAAGGTAAAATGCAGGACAGAATGGGGCACTGTAAAATCGATGATGAATTATTACGGAGATTCATATGTTCATCTGGGCTATGAATTTAAAGACGGCAAACCTTATTTCTGCATAATCATTAAAGATTGTAAAAACATCGCGCAGGATTTGGGTACGAGCGTTCCGGAAAATTCAGTAGAAGTTCAGCTTTATTTTACAAAAGCAGAAGCCAAAAGATTTCTTGAATTAATTGGCCGAGAAAACGTAAAGAAAATTCTTGCAAAAGAATACTTTGACGAAGAATCAGAATACACACCAGATGACTTTTAATCTATAATATCCTTTTTGAAACTTCCTGTATCATTCTTACTGATACAGGAATCATTTTGTATAATACTCAAAAGTAATATATCGCTTTGGTCTGGAAATTGTAAAGTCGCTGCTTGTGCTTATTGTTATATTTAAAAACTTTTTCGTTTCACCTACTTATTTCTTTAATAATCGAATCACAAAGGAGAAGATTATTTTTTGAATCATCAATTTTTGCACAAATCTTTAACGAATCAATAATGGAAAGGCCTGACTGAACAAGAGACGACATATTTT
>Ga0129306_1000511_pt1 | contig 60533 bp, 54 predicted proteins | sample P827metagenome_FD_94438 | JGI IMG/M metagenome (GOLD analysis project Ga0129306, IMG submission 94438) | Capybara group fecal microbial communities from Wisconsin, USA - P827 metagenome | ecosystem: Host-associated > Mammals > Digestive system > Large intestine > Fecal | place: USA: Wisconsin... | reverse complement strand
TTCTCGCGATACCATTTCAAATATTCCTGCACCGCCCGATTATGTTCGGTCAGATTACGGCTGAATTTATGCCCGCCGCTGCCGTCCGCCACAAAATACAGATAATCCGTTTTGTCCGGATGCGCAACCGCCATCAACGCGCTTTCGCTTGGATTGGCAATCGGTGTCGGCGGTAATCCTTCAATCAAATATGTATTGTATTCCGTTTCCGTTTCCAGATCTTTCTTGCGGATATTGCCGTCATAGGCTTCGCCCATACCGTAAATGACGGTGGGATCCGTTTGTAAACGCATTTTGTTTTTCAAGCGATTCACAAATACCGAAGCGATTTTTCCGCGTTCCGCCAATAATCCGCTTTCTTTTTCCACAATAGAAGCCAGAATCAGCATTTGATAAGGCGTTTCCAGCGGCAAATCCGCATCCCGTTCCGCCCAGGCTTTATCCAGCGTTTTCGCCATTTTGTCCACCGCCCGTTTCAGCAACGCCGCATCGGTGGAATTCGGTACGTAATTGTAAGTATCGGGATAAATCCAGCCTTCCAGTTTTTGCTGCCCGGCCAGCATATTATTCATGGCGGATGCGCTGTCATCCGCAGCCAAGCCGTTAAAAATTTCGCGTTCGAGATTTTCGCTCCGATAATCGAAAACCCGCTTTAAGTGCGGTGCGTTTTCTAACGATTTTTTCACCTGTTTCCAGGTTTCGCCGTCAGTAAAACGAATGCTGAATTGCGCTTCTTTACCCGAATTTAAAAGCTGCAACAACGCGTCCACGGTTTCCACGCCGTTTAAGGAATAAGTGCCCGCTTTCACATTATTCAGATTCGGTTGAAATTTTAGCGCCCAAGGCAACCAGGCGGCGTCTTCCAGCAATTTTTCCCGCTCAAACAAAGCGGCCAGTTTTTTGCCTGTCGTGCCCCGTTCTAAGGTCAATAACTGATCGGGCTGCGCCGAGATCGGTTGTTGCAGCACCTGTCGGATTTGATGATAGCCCCAAAGCCCTGCGCCCGCCGCAATCATCAGCAGCGTCAGAACGAAAGATAGAAATTTTTTCATCGCTAAATTCACAGTTTAAAATTTCGAAGATTCTAACATAGAACCGCAAAGAAAGAAAAAATGCGGTCAAATTTGACCGCACTTTTTAAATCGGATTCGTTTCAAACCGTCAGAACAACACGCGGGCGCGAATGGTGCCGTCGATTTCTTTTAGTTTGGTTAACAAATCGTCGGTATTTTCCGTTTCCACATCAATCACCACGTAACCGATGGACGGATCCGTTTGCAGGAATTGAGCGGCGATATTCACACCGGCGTCCACAAACACTTGGTTGATTTTGTTCATGATACCCGGTTTGTTGCGATGAATGTGCAACAGGCGTTTGGCTTTGCCGGTATTTTGTTCCGGCAACGAAACTTCCGGGAAGTTCACGGCGGACAAGGTGGAGCCGTTGTCCGAATATTTCACGAATTTCAGCGCCACTTCCGTACCGATATTTTCCTGCGCCTCGGCGGTCGAACCGCCCACATGCGGCGTCAGAATGACGTTATCGAATTTACGCAGCGGCGATTCGAAAGTTTCCTCCGCGGATGCCGGTTCTTTCGGGAATACGTCCACCGCCGCGCCATGGACTTTACCGGATTCCAGCGCCGCCGCCAACGCATCAACGTCCACCACCGTGCCGCGAGCCGCGTTAATCAGAATACTGCCTTGTTTTAATTGCGCAATGCGTTCCGCGCTCATCAGGTTTTTCGTGGAAGCGTTTTCCGGTACGTGCAACGAAATCACATCGCAACTGCCGAGCAGTTCTTCCAAAGAATTCACCTGTTGCGCATTTCCCAGCGGTAATTTGGTTTCCACGTCGTAGAAAAAGACGTTCATGCCCAAGGATTCCGCGATAATACTTAACTGCGAACCGATGTGGCCGTAGCCGATAATCCCGAGTTTTTTGCCCCGCACTTCATGGGAGCCCGCCGCCGATTTATTCCATTCGCCGCGATGTACTTCCATATTGGCTTTCGGAATATTTCGCATTAACAAAATGATTTCCGCCAGCACCAATTCTGCGACGGAACGGGTGTTGGAAAACGGCGCGTTAAACACGGGAATGCCTTTTTCTTTGGCGGCCTCTAACGCCACTTGGTTGGTGCCGATACAAAAACAGCCGATGGCAATCAGTTTTTGCGCATGTTCGAGAATGTCCGCCGTTAAATTGGTACGCGAGCGCAAACCGATGAAATGCGCATCTTTGATCGCCTCTTTTAATTCCTCCGGCTCCAACGCTTTTTTGTGATATTCAATATTGGTATAACCTGCGGCATGTAATACGTCCAGCGCATTTTGATGTACGCCTTCCAACAGTAAGAACTTAATCTTTGATTTATCCAGAGAGACTTTCGCTGTCATAGTTTTTCCTTATAATTGTGTTTGTATTCGTTATAAAGTGCGGTCAAATTTACCATCGTTTTTTGATTATTTGATGATTTTTGCCCCTTCCGCCGTGCCGACGATGACGGTATTGGCCGCATTTAAAGCAAAAATCCCGTTTGTCACCACGCCCGCCACGTTATTCAATTCTTTTTCCATTTCCACCGGATTCATAATCGGGAAATTGTGCACGTCCAAAATGACATTGCCGTTATCCGTTACCACGCCCTGACGCCACTCCGGCGAGCCGCCTAACGCCACCAGTTTGCGGGCCACCTGAGAACGCGCCATGGGAATCACTTCCACCGGCAGCGGAAAAGTGGAGCCCAGCACGTCCACCTGTTTTGAACTGTCCACAATGCAGATGAAATTTTTGGTCAGCGACGCCACGATTTTCTCACGGGTTAACGCCGCACCGCCGCCTTTGATCATCATTTTTTGCGGATTGATTTCGTCCGCGCCGTCCACATAAATATCCAAACTCGATACGTCATTGGCGCTGAACACTTCAATGCCCTGTTTGCGTAACAATTCTTCCGAAGCTTTGGACGCCGCCACCGCGCCTTTAATTTGATCTCTCAGGCTTCCCAGCGCTTCAATAAAACAATTTACGGTGGAACCGCTGCCGACGCCCACAATGCTGTCGGGCCGGACAAATTGTAATGCGGCTTGGGCAGCCATTTTTTTCATTTCGAGTTGATCCATAACTTATCCTTTATTTACTCATAGGCAAACGATTGCTATACTCTAATACCAAACAGATCGCGACACAAGCGTAATCTGATACAAATTCATTTATTCGGCGGTAAAAATTTGGTTATTTAACCTATTTCATAAATTTTTCAATAGGTTAACCGACAAATTTTATTACCGCTGTCTTTTATCGCCGTCTTTGCAACATTCTCAATACGAAGACCGTCTTTCAACTTATCGGCGCTGGAAAACCCGCTCTAATCGTCCGGCAAAAAGCGCGCCAGTAACTCATTCAAAAACAGTTTGCCATGCTCGGTTATTTGCCAGCTACGGTCGGTTTCCGTTAAATAGTTTTGTTCCGCCGCCCAAACAATATCATTTTTCACCGCATTTTGCGACAACCCGGTAAATTGTTCGAATTCCGTTTTCGGCACCGGTTCCAACAGGCGGAAACGGTTCATGAAAAACTCAAAAGTGCGGTCGGATTTCGGCACGTTTTTTTCTTCATAAAGATATTCGCCGCGCAAATAGCCTTTCGGGTGCTTGGTTTTACTGTAACGCACAATGCGGCCGTCCGTGAAACTCAGTTTGCCGTGGGCGCCGCAACCGACGGCAAGATAATCGCCGAAACGCCAGTAATTCAAATTATGCCGGCATTGAAAACCCGGTTTTGCGTAGGCGGAGGTTTCATATTGTTGATAGCCCGCCGTCGTCAGCAATTGATGCCCTTGTTCGAAAATATCCCATAGCTCATCGTCGTCGGGCAATTTCGGCGGACGATAAGCAAACATCGTATTGGGTTCGACGGTGAGCTGATACCAGGACAAATGCGGCGGATTCAATGCAATGGCCCGCTGCAAATCGTCCAACGCTTGTTCCACCGTCTGATTCGGCAAACCGTGCATTAAATCGAGATTAAAACTTTTCAGCCCTTGCCCGAATAAATCTTGCGCAAAACCTACCGCACTTTGGGCCTCCGCAGAATTGTGAATGCGCCCCAACGCCTTCAGTTTTTCGTCGGAAAAACTCTGAATGCCGACGGAAAGCCGCGTGACGCCGGCATTTACGTAACCGCGGAAACGTTCGGCCTCCGCCGTGCCGGGATTGACTTCAAGGGTAATTTCAATTTCCTCTGAAAAGGGAATTTGCGCTCGAATGCCGGCCAGCAAGGTTCGGATAGCTTCTGCGGAAAACAGGCTCGGAGTGCCGCCGCCGATGAAAATCGAAGATAACGGGCGATTACGGATACTGTCGCGATAACGTTGCAGATCCTGCCGCAAATCCGCCAACAGATGACGCACATAATCCCGTTCGGGAATCTCGCCTTTTTGTCCGTGAGAATTGAAATCGCAATAAGGACATTTCTGCACGCACCACGGAATATGCACGTAAAGACTGAGCGACGGTAGCGTCAAGTCGGCCATTACCGCACCACGACCGCCGTGCCGCTCGCCACAATCATAAACATGCTTTTTGAGCCCGAACCGATAGAGGTATAATTGACTTCTACGCCGACCACGGCATTCGCTCCCGCGCGCTGAGCATTGGTCACCATTTCGTTAATCGCATCCTGACGTGCGGATGTGAGTTTGCTTTCATAAGAACGCGAACGCCCGCCGAAAATATCGGTAAAACTCGCCAAGAAATCGCGAATAAAGTTAGCGCCGGCAACTACTTCGCCGTACACAATCTCTTTATATTCAACGATTTGTTTGCCTTCAACGCTGTTTGTTGTGGTTAGTAACATTTTATCATCCTGTCATTCGATTATTTTGAAAGTTTTTGTTTTAACACCGTCAGCGCACGGGCGCGATGCGAGATTTTTTTCTTCTCGACGGTTTCCAACTCGGCAAAAGTACAGCCTTTTTCCGGGCTGAAAAACAGACTGTCGTAGCCAAAACCGTTATCGCCTTTTTCTTCGCGAATAATCACGCCCGAACATTCGCCTTCCGCGATAATCGGGCTCGGATCAGTTTCATGTCGCAACAATACGATACAACTGACGAATTTCGCCCGGCGATGTTCGTCGGCGATATCCGCCATATTCCGTAATAATTTCCGACGATTCAAGGCATCGGCTTCATCGCCGTCCACGCCCGCATAACGGGCGGAATACAAACCCGGCTCACCGTTTAATGCCGCCACAACCAAACCGCTGTCATCCGCGATAGCGGGCAAACCCGATACTTTCGCCGCATAACGGGCTTTCAAAATAGCATTTTCCACAAAAGTTAATCCGGTTTCTTCCGGACTTTCAATGCCTAAATCCGTTTGCGCGATCACTTCAAAGCCGAAATCCGCCAGAACATCCGCCATTTCCTTGACTTTGCCCCGATTCCCGGTCGCCAAAACGATTTTCTGTTTCATGTTAATTATCCTCTTTGCACTGGCGCGAAAAATCCGCTTTTTTCGCACCTAAAACGTGCGGACATTATAACAAAAAAGCGGCATATTCCTATGCCGCCGATTTGATTAACGAATAAATTAAAAGGTGAGGCGATCCCGGTTTTTATCCAGCGTCGCTTTACCGATTCCCTGCACTTCAAGCAGTTGTTCCGCCTCGGTAAAATTGCCGTGTTTTTCGCGATATTGCACAATAGCTTCCGCTTTTTTCGCTCCGATACCGATTAAGGATTTGGAAATCTCACTTGCCGTTGCGCTGTTAATATTGATCTTGTCGCTTGCCGCGTTTTGCGTTTCGGTTACGGTTTGCGTCTGTTTCACGGCAGGCTCCGCCGCACCGGCCGGTTCCGCCGCCAACGCGGAACCGCTTAATAAAAAACCTGTCATCAAACCGGATGCCAATAATGTTTTAAATGCCTTCATAAATTTTCCTTCTAAGTTATGTTGAGTATTTTCAACGGGCATACTTTGAAAGGAACGGCAAAAATCGGCAACAATCCGACCGCACTTTTGGAATCCTGATCGCAAAAATAATCGATTTATAAAATAAAAGGGCGTTCGGCTTTCGCCAACGCCCCTTAAAGTGCGGTAAAAAATCGACACGTTTTTTCAGAAAAACGAATAAAGGCGCCGATCAAAAACCTTATTCATTCACTTCGTTGACACGCAGTTCTTTCGGCACCTCGAAGAACATATTTTCTTCGCCGCCTTCCAGCTCTTCAACCGTATCCACGCCCAATTCTCTCAAGCGGGAAACCACAGATTGCACCAGCACTTCCGGCGCCGAAGCCCCTGCCGTCACACCGATGGTTTCGACATTTTCGAGCCAGGCCGGATCGACGTCATTCGCGTCATCCAGCAGCTTCGCCGGCGTGCCCATGCGGTTTGCCAGTTCCGCCAGACGGTTGGAATTAGAGGAATTTTTCGACCCGATAACAATGACTAAATCGCATTGCTTGGCTAAATCCCGCACCGCCTGTTGGCGGTTGGTGGTGGCATAACAAATATCGTTTTTACGCGGCCCCTGAATATTGGGATATTTTTGTTTTAACGCTTCAATCACATCCGCCGTATCGTCAATGGATAATGTCGTTTGTGTCATAAAAGTCAAATCATCGCCGTCGCGCAAATGCAATTTTGCAATATCTTCCACGTTTTCAACCAAAAAAATGCCGCCGTCACGATTGTCATATTGTCCCATGGTGCCCTGCACTTCAGGATGACCTTCGTGCCCGATAAGAATCGCTTTTGTTCCTTTACGACTGGCGCGCGCCACCTGCATATGCACTTTCGTTACCAGCGGGCAAGTGGCGTCGAACACTTTCAGATTGCGGCGCTTCGCTTCCTGACGCACCGACTGCGGCACGCCGTGGGCGGAAAAAATCACAATCGCGCCATCCGGCACTTCATCCAATTCTTCCACAAAGACGGCGCCGCGTTCGCGCAATCCGTTCACGACAAAACGATTGTGCACCACTTCGTGACGTACGTAAATCGGTGCACCGTGAATTTCAAGGGCAAGTTCCACAATACTGATGGCGCGATCCACGCCGGCGCAGAAGCCGCGCGGATTGGCTAAAATAATTTTCATCGCTTGTCCGCCTTTTTCTCGCCATTCTTAAAACTGTCCAGAATCAACAATCCCACGCCTACACAAATGGCGATATCCGCCACATTAAACACGGGATAATGCCATTCCCGCCAGAAAAAATCGAAGAAATCCACCACAAAACCGTTATAAGCGCGATCCGCCATATTGGCAAGCGCTCCGCCGATAATTAAGGCGTAAGCGGAATTCTGCAATTTCTGCTGCGCACTGTTTTTACGGAGCAAATACACCAACACGGCGGAAATCACCAACGCCAGCACAATAAAAAAATATTTCTGCCAACCGCCGTGTTCCGCTAGAAAACTAAAGGCGGCACCCGTATTTCTGGCATAGGTTAAATTAAATATCGGCAGTACGTTTACGCTTTCATATAGTTCAAAGTTTTGCGTCACGATATATTTCGTTAGTAAATCTATGAAAAAAACGACCGCACTTAACCATAAAAATGATAAACCTGATTTTTTTTGCATCTGATGCAACCTAAATAATGTAAGGGCGAATGATCTTCGCCCGAGATAATCCCTGAAATTTAGGGCGAATATGATTCGCCCTTACCAAAAATATCAATCCGCTTTAAAATCCGGTGACATCATTACGCAAACCGACGTACTTCACCGTTGCCGTTGACGTTTTCTTCACAGCGCGAACACAGGCTGTTTGCGTCTTTACTGTCCGAATAATGCCAGCAGCGCGGGCATTTGTGGTTGGCGGAACGAATAGCTTTGATGGCTAATCCCGCCACTTCGCCTTCGGATACATCGGCATCCGCTAAAGTTTTCACTTCGGCTTTTGACGTAATCGTTACAAAACGTAATTCATTGCCCAGTTTATTGAGCAATGCGCGGTATTCGTCGTTAGCGAAAATGGTGACTTCCGCTTCCAAGCCGCCGCCGATCACTTTATCATTACGGGCTTGTTCAAGCACGCGGTTGACTTCGTTACGTACGGTGATCACTTGTTGCCAGTAAGCGTCATCCAATTCTTCGTCGGTTTCCAGAGCGAATAAACCGTCATAAAATTCTTCGGTGAAAACAAATTCACCGCGCTCACCCGGAATATAGTGCCAGATTTCATCCGCCGTGAAGGAAAGAATCGGCGCAATCCAACGTACCAAGGCTTCCGCAATATGCCACAACGCCGTTTGACAACTGCGACGAGCAAGACTGTCTGCTTTGGTCGTGTATTGACGGTCTTTGATAATATCTAAATAGAATGAGCCCATTTCGACAGAACAGAATTTCATTAAACGCTGCACCACGGTATGGAACTGATAATTATCATACGCGTCTTGAATTTCGTTTTGCGCCTGCAATGCACAATCCACCGCCCAACGATCGAGGGAAATCATGTCTTCCGGTTTCACCAAATCCCGTTTCGGATCAAAACCGTTCAAATTCGCCAGCAAGAAACGAGCAGTATTACGGATACGACGGTAACTGTCTGCAGCACGTTTTAAGATCTCATCGGAAACCGTCATTTCGCCGGTATAGTCCGTTGACGCCACCCATAAACGTAAAATATCGCCGCCGAATTTATCCATCACTTCCTGCGGCGTTACGATATTACCGATGGATTTCGACATTTTCCGACCTTGACCGTCCACCGTAAAACCGTGAGTCAGCACTTGTTTGTAAGGCGCTTTATTATCGGTTGCAGTGGAAAGCATTAACGACGACATAAACCAACCGCGGTGTTGATCGGAACCTTCGAGATACATATCCGCCTCTTTGCCGTTAAATTCAGGGCGGTTTTTCACCACGGAATAATAAGTGGAGCCGGAATCAAACCAAACGTCCAACGTATCCGGCACTTTGCTGTAATGTGCGGCATCGTCGCCGAGTAAATCTTTCGGATCCAGATCCCACCAGGCCTGAATGCCTTTTTGTTCAACCAGTTTCGCCACTTTTTCGATTAACTCGACGGTATGTGGGTGCAGCTGTTCGGTTTCGTTATGAATAAATAACGCCACTGGCACGCCCCAGGTACGCTGACGAGAAATACACCAATCCGGACGGTTTTCCACCATCTTTTCAATACGGGCCTGACCCCAATCCGGAATCCAACGCACATTTTTAATTTCAGTCAATGCCTGTTGGCGTAAACCTTTGGTTTCCATACCGATAAACCACTGCGGTGTAGCGCGAAAGATAATCGGAGTTTTGTGACGCCAACAATGCGGATAGCTGTGACGGATTTTTCCCAGTTTCAGTAATGCGCCCACTTCCTCTAATTTTTCCAGCACTTTACCGTTAGACTCAAACACGCCAAGTCCCGCAAAAAATTTCACATCCGAATTAAATTTACCATCGTTGCCCACCAAACCGGCCATACCGATATTGTATTTGCGGGAAACCACATAGTCGTCCTGACCGTGATCCGGTGCGGTATGCACCAATCCCGTTCCGCCGTCGGTGGTGACGTGATCGCCCAGAATAAACGGCACATTGTAATCATAGAACGGATGTTTAAATTGCAGTAATTCCAAATCGGACCCTTTTGCCGATCCCAATACTTTCCAATTTTCAATGCCAACCGCCTGCGCAACGCTTGCTACTAATTCGGCGGCTAAAATTAAACGCTCCTCACCGAATTGCACGATTTGGTATTCCAATTCCGGGTTGATGGAAATGGCTTTATTGGACGGCAACGTCCAAGGCGTCGTCGTCCAAATCACCGCGGACAATTTGCCTTGTCCTTTTTCCGTTAAAACGAACTTATTTTCCACCGCACTTTCATCGACCGCGGCAAAACGCACATAAATGGACGGTGAAGTTCTGTCTTCATATTCCACTTCCGCTTCCGCCAGTGAAGAGGCGCAATCCAAACACCAGTGAACCGGTTTGGAACCTTTGTACAAATGCCCGTTTGCCACCGCTTTACCGAACGCCCGAATGATATTGGCTTCCGTATCGAAATTCATGGTCAGATACGGATTATCCCAATCACCTAACACGCCTAAACGAATGAAATCTTTTTTCTGTCCTTCCACTTGTTCACGGGCATATTTACGGCATTCTTCGCGAAATTCCGCCGCCGAGATTTTCTGATTCGGTTTTCCCACCAAGGCTTCCACTTTTAATTCAATCGGCAAGCCGTGGCAGTCCCAGCCCGGAATATACGGGCTGTCAAAACCCAGCGCGGTTTTGGATTTAATAATAATGTCTTTTAAAATTTTATTTACAGCGTGACCGATATGAATGCTACCGTTGGCATAAGGAGGACCGTCATGCAAAATGAAAGATTTTTTGCCTTTCGAATAAGCGCGGATTTTTTGATAGAGATTTTTTTCATACCAGTTTTTTAGCATCGCAGGCTCGCGTTTAGCCAAATCTCCGCGCATCGGAAACCCCGTTTCCGGCAGGTTTAACGTATTTTTGTAATCTTTTTGTTCAGACATTTTTCGTACCGTTGTAAATAAAAAATCTTGTTGTTGAAATCACGGAATCAGCCGTTCCGTTGAAAATAATCTCTCGCCGTCAGGGCATCTTGCCGAATTTGCGCTTTCAGCGCGTCCACCGATGGAAATTTTACTTCGTCGCGGATTTTTTTACAAAATTCCACCGAAATAGTTTTACCGTATAAATTACTATTAAAATCAAACAGATGCACTTCGAGCAACTGTTTCACGCCATCCACCGTCGGGCGCTGACCGATGTTCGCAATTCCTTCAAAAATTCGACCGCACTTTTCGCCCCGCACGCTCGCTTCGCATTGCACTTTCACCGCATACACGCCTTTAACCGGATTCACCTGACGCTGCAAACGGATGTTCGCCGTAGGAAAACCGATGGTGCGCCCTAATTTTTTTCCGTGCACCACTTTGCCGAAAATGCGATAAGGTCGGCCGAGCAGGCTTTCCGCCAAAGCAAGGTTATCTTGCGCCAAAGCGGTGCGGATTGCCGTGCTGCTGATTCGCTGTTCGCGCAAATAGAAAGTGCTGTTGTCTTCCACCGTAAAGCCGAATTGCGCACCGGCTTGTTGTAACAAGGCGAAATCTCCTTTCCGGTCGGCGCCGAAACGGAAATCGTCGCCGATGCTCAAAAAACCGACATTCAGTTTGTGCACCAGCCATTCGCGGATAAATGCCTCCGCCGTTAACGCCGCAAAAGCGCGGTCAAATTTTATGCAGATGACGAAATCCACGCCGGCTTCGTTCAAATAATGCAATTTATCACGCAACCGCATCAAACGGGCGGGCGCTCGTTCGCCCTGAAAATATTCGCGCGGCTGAGGTTCGAATAACATCACGACCATCGGCAGATTCAGGCTGTTCGCTTTTTCACGCAAGTGACGCAACACGGCCTGATGTCCGAGGTGCACGCCGTCAAAATTACCAATGGTTAGCGCGCAACGTTCAAAATTTTGCCGCAGATTGTGCATGCCTCGAATCAGTCGCATTGAGTGAAAATCCGTTCCTTGAGTTTAAAGCCGAAGTAATGCGGTATTATACGCATAAATCATGCAAGATTAAAGCTGAGGTTTGCGCAGAAAAAACTCACGAAAAATCGACCGCACTTTAACGGATTGCTTCCTTAAAGTGCGGTCGAAAAAATTAACGTTTTAGCAATCCTTGTTGTTGGAAGAACGGCAGAATATGCGGACGCACGGCGTGATCTAACGTATGGCGAATCGCATCCTGCCATTGCTGAGATTCGCCGGTGCGCGCCCGATAATAGGCGGCGATTTCGGCGTTGTAATCCGCCAGAAGGTTTTCGTCGAGCGGTTGATAGCCGTTTTCGTGACACATTAACTGACGCGGCAGGCGAGGTTTCAAATCCGGATTCTGCGCTGGATAGCCCAGACACATTCCGACTAACGGCACGCAGAATTTCGGCAAATTCAACGCTTTTGCCGCCGTTTCAATGCCGTTGCGCAACGCACCGATATATACGCCGCCTAAACCGAGCGATTCCGCCGCCAACAACACGTTCTGCGCCATAATTCCCGTATCCACCGCGCCGATGAGGCTGACTTCCGCCCAATCCAGCTGAGCGTCAGGATCAAGCTGTCGATGCTTGTGAAAATCAATACAGAACACCAAAAATTCCGCACATTCGGTGACATATTCCATGCCGGAAGCTTGCCGTAACGTTTGGCGGATCGCGGGATCCTTCACCCGAATAATGGTCACGCACTGCAGGTTATTCGAGGAAGACGCGCGCCGGGCGGCGTCGATTAATCGTTCGAAAGTCTCCTCGGAAATCGGTTGATCCGTGAATTTACGAATGGAACGATGGGATAAAATCGTCTCTAAAGCGGGTTTGCTTTGCATAATATTGCCTCTTTTTATTCTCTATTTTCTTGCGTTCGGAAAGAAAAGTGCGGTCAAATTTTGCGATGTTTTTTTATCGTCATTTGACCGCTGCAAAATCCTTTTCGGTATCGGGCAAAGCGGTTATTTCTGGGTTAACATCGGTTTCAGGAAGCGCGCGGTGTGCGAACGCGGGTCTTTCGCCACTTGTTCCGGCGTGCCTGTTGCGATAATTTCACCGCCGCCGTTACCGCCTTCGGGACCGAGATCCACAATCCAATCGGCGGTTTTGATAACGTCCAGATTATGCTCGATCACCACAATGGTATTGCCCTGATCGCGCAAACGGTGCAGCACGTCCAGTAACTGCTTGATGTCGGCAAAATGTAGGCCGGTAGTCGGTTCATCCAGCACGTAAAGAGTTTTGCCCGTATCGCGTTTCGATAATTCGGTGGCTAATTTCACCCGTTGCGCTTCACCGCCGGAAAGCGTGGTGGAAGACTGTCCGAGACGAATATAAGACAAGCCGACGTCCATCAGGGTTTGCAATTTACGCGCAATGGCGGGAATCGCGTCAAAAAATTCGCGCGCCTCTTCTACCGTCATGTCCAGCACCTGGTGAATGCTTTTGCCTTTGTAGCGGATTTCCAGCGTTTCACGGTTATAACGTTTGCCTTTACATTGATCGCACGGCACATAAACGTCCGGCAGGAAATGCATTTCCACTTTGATCACGCCGTCCCCCTGACAGGCTTCGCAGCGCCCGCCCCGCACGTTAAAACTGAAGCGCCCCGGGTTATAACCGCGCGCGCGGGATTCCGGTACGCCGGCAAATAATTCGCGGATCGGGGTAAATAAACCGGTGTACGTCGCCGGGTTAGAACGCGGCGTTCGTCCGATCGGGCTTTGGTCGATGTTGATGACTTTATCGAAATGTTCCAAACCTTCAATGGATTTGTAAGGCGCGAAATCAATGTTATCCGCGCGGTTCAGCGCATTTTGCGCCAACGGGAACAACGTATCGTTAATCAGCGTGGATTTGCCCGAACCCGATACGCCCGTAATGCAGGTGAATAAGCCCACCGGAATTTCCAGATTGACGGATTTCAGGTTATTTCCTGTGGCGCCGTTTAAACGCAGGATTTTTTTCTTATTAAGTGCGGTCCGTTTTGACGGAATTTCTATTTTTTCTTTCCCCGACAGGAATTTACCCGTGATGGAATTCGGATTGGCCATAATTTCTTCGGCATTGCCCTGCGCAATGATTTCACCGCCGTGCACGCCCGCGCCCGGGCCGATATCGATAATATGATCCGCCGCGCGAATGGCGTCTTCGTCATGTTCCACAACAATAACGGTGTTGCCTAAATTGCGTAAATGAATCAAGGTGTTAAGCAAGCGTTCGTTGTCTCGTTGATGCAAGCCGATGGAAGGCTCGTCTAGCACGTACATAACGCCCACTAGGCCCGCTCCGATTTGGCTGGCTAAACGGATACGTTGCGCTTCACCGCCGGACAAGGTCTCGGCAGAGCGGGAAAGGGAAAGGTAATTCAGCCCCACATTAACCAGAAACGATAAACGTTCTTTGATTTCTTTTAGAATTTTTTCGGCAATTCGGGCTTTTTGTCCCGCTAACGCCATTTTTTCAAAAAACGCTAAAGCCTCGCCGATACTCATATCCGCGATATCCGGCAGATTGGTTTGTCCGATGTACACATGACGGGCTTCAAGTCGTAAACGGGAACCGCAGCAGTCCTTACAAGGACGGGTGCTGATATTTTTCGCCAGTTCTTCCCGTACGGATATGGATTCCGTTTCTTTGTAACGGCGCGCCATGTTGTTCAGAATGCCTTCAAAAGGATGGCGGCGAATCACGCTGTCGCCGCGATCATTCAAATAAACGAATTCAATTTCTTCACTACCCGAACCGTATAGCACAATGTCTCGGATTTTTTTCGGCAGGCTTTCAAAGGGCGCTTCAAGATCAAAGCGGTAATGATTACTCAAGGATTTCATCATTTGGTAATAATAAAAATTGCGGCGATCCCAGCCCTTTACCGCTCCGCTTGCCAACGAAATTCCCGGATTTTGTACCACGCGGGTTTCATCAAAATATTGTTCAACGCCCAAACCGTCACAGGTCGGACAGGCGCCGGCGGGGTTGTTGAAAGAAAACAGGCGCGGTTCCAGTTCCGGCACGGAATAACCGCAATGCGGACAAGCAAAATTAGCGGAAAAAATCAATTCTTCCGCCGTTGAATCGTCCATCGAAGCAACTACCGCCGTACCGCCGGATAATTCCAGCGCGGTTTCAAAAGATTCCGCCAATCTTGTGGCTAAATCCGCCCGCACTTTGAAACGGTCCACGACCACTTCGATGGTATGTTTTTTCTGTAATTCCAACTTCGGCGGATCGGACAAATCACAGATTTCGCCGTCAATTCGGGCGCGAATATAACCTTGGGCTGCGATCTGTTCTAATATTTTGAGATGTTCGCCCTTACGCGCTTTAACCACGGGAGCAAGCAACATCATGCGGCTATCTTCCGGCTGACTCAGTACTTTATCCACCATTTGCGAGATGGTTTGCGCCGCTAACGGTACATTGTGATGCGGGCAGCGCGGTTCGCCCACGCGAGCGAATAATAAACGCAGATAATCGTGAATTTCCGTCACGGTTCCCACGGTAGAACGAGGATTGTGAGAGGTGGATTTTTGTTCAATGGAAATCGCCGGCGACAAACCTTCGATGCTATCCACGTCAGGCTTTTCCATTAACGATAAAAACTGGCGGGCATAAGCGGACAAACTTTCCACATAACGCCGCTGTCCTTCCGCGTATAAAGTATCAAAAGCCAGTGAAGATTTTCCCGAACCGGATAAACCGGTGATGACGATAAGTTTGTCGCGGGGAATGGTGAGATTGATGTTTTTTAAGTTATGAGTTCGAGCTCCCCGAATGTCGATTTGATCCATTTTTCGTCCAATTAAAATCAATACTAAAAAAGTTGGAATGATTATCTCATATTTTTAAATCTGTTAAAATATTCAGTGAAAATTTATAGATCTTTTTTAGAAATTCAGGCAGAATAGACCGCACTTTTCAGAAGAATATTTAGGAGAAAATCATGGCAGGCGTCAATAAAGTTATCATCGTTGGTCGTTTAGGAAACGATCCTGAAATTCGCACCATGCCAAACGGCGAAGCCGTCGCCAATATCAGCGTGGCAACCAGCGAAAGCTGGAACGATCGCAACACCGGCGAACGTCGCGAAGTGACGGAATGGCACCGCATCGTATTCTATCGGCGTCAAGCAGAAGTGGTGGGTGAATATCTACGCAAAGGTTCGCAAATTTATGTTGAAGGTCGTTTACGCACGCGTAAGTGGCAGGATCAAAACGGTCAGGATCGCTACACGACGGAAATCCAGGGCGATGTGATGCAAATGTTGGATAGCCGTAACAGCCAAGGCGGTGATTTTGCTCCGCAAAATGCCGCGCCGCAGCAATATTCCCGTTCACAGACACCTCGTCAACAAACCGCGCCTAAAGCGGCATCGCAGCCTGAGCCACCAATGGATAATTTCGACGACGATATTCCGTTCTAAATTACCTATATCTAAAAATTGTAGATATAGAATTCACAAATGTTAAGAGAATCCTTTGTATGCAAGGATTCTCTTTTTTAATTCCGTACGTAAATACGATTAAAAATAAACAAAGTGCGATACGATAATTAGTGAATTAGGAAAAGACTAACCAATTAATCATTTATCCTTCCCCTAAGGAAAATTTCTGTTGATTAAATTTCTCCAACAAAAAATCAATAAATACGCGAATTTTTGGGCTGTTATGTCGGGAAGGGAAATACAAAGCGTACAAACGATGGGTATGAAACACTAATTGCTCGGTTAATTTCAAGGGTTCAATCCGTTGATTTTTAATTTCATCTTCCAATAAATAAAGCGGTAAATATGCAACGCCTTTATGATTTAAGACTGCTTGTAGTGAAAATAAACTGCAATTTGATTTAATGGATTTCAGGCTCTGAGCGTCATCCATTTTTTTTAAAGCCGGGTTCATTTCAGGATACATTAATAATTGATGATGGCGTAAATCTTCTATCGTTTCCGGTCTGCCGTGCCGAGCTAAATATTCGGTCGAAGCGCAATAAACCCAATCTATCGGACATAAATAACGAAGAGAAAAATTATCGGGCGGCATAGAAACGATGCGTAAGGCAATATCATAATCTTCCTCATTTAAATTAACCAAACTATCGCTTAATTTGATATTCACATTGATGTGTTGATAGCGTTCGCTAAATTCATAAATAAGCGGCGCAAGTTGCGAGCAACCAAACGCAACCGGGCAAGTAATGGTTAATTCGCCTTTAGGTTCTTTGTTATAAGTTCCCGCATTGCTATATAAATTATCTAACTCAGCCAAAATATTTTGTACGTTTTGATAAAAATATTGACCGGCATCCGTCAATAATAAGCTTCTTGTCGTCCGTTTGATTAACGTAACGCCTAATTCTTCTTCCAACAATTTAAGATTTTGACTCACCGCAGAAGGCGTAAGATTAAGTTCTTTTGCCGCGTCATTAAAGTTACCCAAATTAGCGATAGCGACAAAGCAATGAATACGCTTGAGCGACATATGGCGGAGATTTTTCATTATGAAGATTTTTTGATAACTGATTTAAATTTATATAATTAAAACACCCTTTATTTCACGGGTCAATAGTGTGAATATTAGCCTCATAAACCTTAAACATGACCTGACGGGAGTTATCTATGAGAACAAAATCAAAATCTATCGCGACTTTAGCCGTCCATGCAGGCTACCAAAAAGATGAAGCCTATGATGCCATTGTCACCCCAATTACAACGGCAAGTTCTTTTATTCAACGTGATTTAAATGAACAACGTAAATTCTGTTATTCCCGCGTTTCTAACCCGACTCGCTATGCTTACGAAACCGCATTAGCCGAGATTGAAAACGGGACTTATGCCACCGCCACCGCCAGCGGTGTGGCTGCCGCCGCTTTAGCCTTAGAATTACTACCGAAAGATAGCCATATTATTGTGATTACCGGAGTATACGGCGGTACATTCCGTTTATTTGAAAGCATTCGTAAAAGCACTTTCGGTTTTTCATTCTCTTACATTAACTTGAATGAGCAGGCGGAATTAGAGGCAACATTGCAAAACAACACCCGCATGATTTGGATCGAAAGCCCGACGAATCCGCTGTTACGTATTGTGGATATTGAAAAAGTTTGCCGATTTGCTAAAGCTCACGACATTATTACCTGCGTCGATAACACCTTCGCCACCGCTTGGAACCAACAACCGCTTAGTCTGGGCGCGGATTTGGTGATGCTTTCCACCAGTAAATATATTAATGGTCATTCCGATATTATCAGCGGAGCGCTAATTACCAACCGTGAAGATTTTGCCGCAGAAATTAACTCAAAAAAGACCGCACTTGGTGCGATTGCCTCGCCTTTTGATGCCTATCTTGCCTTACGCGGCATGAAAACCCTTGATCTTCGTATGCAACGTCAATGTGATAACGCCTTAAAGGTGGCGGAATTCTTAGAAAATCACCCTGAAATTCTAGAAGTCCATTACCCGGGCTTAAAATCTCACCCCGACTATGAATTATGCAAAAAACAAATGCGTAGCGGCGGTGCGGTAGTAACTGTTCGCTTAAAAGGCGATTTAGAACGAGTAAACCGCTTTATTAAAGGCTTGCAATATTTCGTGTTGGCGGAATCACTCGGCGGGGTGGAAAGTATGGTAAACCATAGCGCAACCATGTCTCACGCAAGTATGGGAGCGGAAGCAAGAGCGGCTATCGGCATTTTTGATACCACATTACGTTTATCCGTTGGGATTGAATGTATTGATGACCTAATCGAAGACTTAACCTACGCATTAGCACAATAAAGCAAAATAGGCTAAGGGGCATATTATGCAAGACTACGGCATTTGGGCGGTGCTAACGCCGCTATTAACCATCTTATTGGCGATTTTAACCCGCCAAGTGATTCTTTCTTTGCTGACCGGTTCCGTATTCGGATTCATCGTGTTGCATGACTTTCATATTTTAGGCGGTATTAAAGCCACGTTAGACGGTATTATTAACATTTTTGCCGATGGTGGTAATGCAAAAACCATTATTTTTATGGTCTTGATTGGCGGCATTATGCGGCTGGTCGTCGTAACGGGCGGTATGCGAAGTTTAGTACGCATATTAAGCGAAAAATCGCAACTAATCAAAGGCCGTCGTTCCGTTCAATTGCTTGCGATGATTATTACCTCTCTGATTTTTGTCGAAAGTTCGATTAACCAGCTGGTCGCCGGCGTTTCAACTAAAAATTTAGCCGCTAAATACGCCGTTCCGCCTGAAAAAATGTCTTACATTATTCAAACTTCCTGTGTATCCGTCTGTTCTTCCGCAATGATTAACGGTTGGGGGGCTGCAATGATGGGGGTTATCGGTGTACAAATCGGCAAAGGTTTTTTAACCGGCGAACCGTTTGAAATTCTTGCCAGCTCAATGGTTTACCACTTCATGGCGTTCTTCTCGTTAGCTACCGTGCTTTTCTATATCCTTACCGGTGCCTCTTGGGGGCCTATGCGTAAAGCGGAATTATTGACCAAATACCCTCGCTTAAAACGCAAAAAAACACCGGAACAAAGCCATGCCGACCAAAATGACTACGTCATAGAACACCCGAACAGCAACAGTATTTTAAACTTTCTCATTCCGATTTTATCCACCGTATTAGCCGTTCCGGTGATGTTATACATCACAGGTCACGGTGATTTTGCCAAAGGCAGCGGCTCGACCTCGGTATATTATTCGGTTATTTTCGGGCTTACGGTCTCATTTATTTGGTTCATGGCCCGCCGTATTTTCACTATTGACAACTTCTTCAAAGAAATTTATGTCGGCTTTGCCAGTATGGTTAAAATCAGTTCGGTAATGATTTTTGCCTTCCTAATGGGTAGCATTTGCGGTGATTTACATACCGGCGCTTATATCGCCAAAATCTCGTCCAGTGTCATTCCTCCAAGTTTAACCATCGGTTTTATCTTCTTGATTAGTGCCATTATGTCACTCGCAACAGGTACATCCTGGGGAACATTCGCGATTATGATTCCAATCGGCGTGCAACTTGGCGTGTCCGTTGGCGTTCCGCCGGAATATATGATTGGAGCGGCCATTTCGGGATCAATCTTTGGTGATATGACTTCACCGATTTCCTCCGATGCGATTGTGGCATCAATGGCAACGGATTGCGAACACATCGAACATATCCGAACCCAATTCCCTTATGCGTTGGTAACAGGATCCTTTGCACTACTGGCTTATATTCTGTTGGGTTTAACGCTTTAACGTTTTATCGTAGGGACAGGGTTTATCCCTGTCCCCGCTCCGAATAAATACGGACAGGCATAAAGCCTGTTCCTACAAATACTGAAATAAATTTTCCAAAACTTAGGAAATCACAATGAAAATAAACACAAAAGTATTACACGGCTATGAAATAACGGATAAAACGACGGGTAGCTCGTCCGTGCCGATTTACCAGGCCTCAACTTTCCATCAAAATGATTTAGATAGACATTCGGGACCAATTTATTCTCGTTTTTCCAACCCTTCTCGTAGCGGGCTTTGTGAAGCGATTTGTGCTATTGAAGAAGCAAAATACGCAGAAATTTTTGCCTCCGGTATGGCCGCTATTAGCGCCTCATTATTACAATTTAAACAAGGGGATCATATTGTTGCCTGCAAAAATATTTATGGCGGCACATTTCAGTTAATGACCGAGGTACTACCTAATTACGGTATTGAAGTCACCTTTGTAGATGCTACCGATCCAAACAATTATTTAGCCGCGATTAAAGAAAATACTCGCGCGTTTTATTTAGAAACCCCGTCTAATCCAACGCTCCAAATTACCGATTTACAGGCAGTCATTGCTATTGCCAAAAAACACAATTTACAGACCATTTGCGATAATACTTTTATGACCCCGCTACTCTCAAATGTGATTGCGTTAGGCGTAGACATTTCCATTAACAGCGCAACCAAATTTATTAACGGACACAGTGACGTTGTGTTAGGCACGCTCGCCACCAATAACAAATCATTAGCCGATAAAATTCATAAAATTGCCGTCGTGCTTGGCGGTATCGCAGCACCGTTCGATTGCTGGCTGACCATGCGAGGCTTAAAATCCATGGCAATGAGAATTAAACAAGCCAGTGGTAACGCCCAACAAATCGCCGAATTTTTAGCAACTCACCCGAAAGTGAAACAGGTTTTCTATCCCGGGCTTTCCATTCATGCGGGACATAAAATTCATATGCAACAATCGAAACACGGCGGAATGATTATTTCCTTCGATTTGGGTTCCTATCAGAACGTTACAAAATTCTTACAAGCAATCAAAATTCCGCTCGTAGCGGTCAGTTTAGGCGGTATCGAATCCATCATCTCTTATCCGGCTAAAATGTCTCACGCTTGTGTAAGTCCGGAGGAACGTTTAAAACAAGGCGTAACGGACGGATTATTACGCTATTCGGTAGGTTGTGAAGACGCCGAAGATTTAATTGAAGATCTCAAACAGGCACTGACTGCGATATAACAAATAGAATACTATTTTCCGTAGGAAAAATTGCCAGATTAAAGCTCAAGGGAAAACGTATGAAAATGCGAGTTTCCCTTTTATTTTTTTATCACCTTGATTATTGCATATCTGTCACGCAATTTATGTAACATATATTTAACCATTAAAAAAATCTGAATTCTCTTATTAAAAAAGCTACAGAAAATCACCTTGTATTAACTAGGGGTATATGAGACGCTTGCTACCGCTTTTATTGCTGAAATTTTTCTAGTTTTGATTGGAGTGAAAAATATGGGGAATCTCTATGGACAAACTGATTTTAGATTCTGCGCTTAACCGAAGAACCTTCCTAAAAGGCTCTTCTATCGGAGCCGCAGCTATTGCGGCCGATATAGCGCTACCGTTTAACGCTATTGCAAACCAACAAATTCCGGTAAAGAACGCGACGGAAGACAAATGGGTATGGAGCTCCTGCACGGTAAACTGCGGTAGCCGTTGTGCCTTGCGATTGCACATTAGAAATGATGAAGTGTATTGGGTCGAAACTGACAATACAGGCAAGGATGAATACGGTAATCATCAATTGAGAGCCTGCCTGCGAGGTCGTTCAATCCGCCGCCGCATGAATCACCCGGACCGGTTAAAATATCCAATGAAACGCGTAGGAAAGCGTGGAGAAGGGAAATTCAAACGCATTAGTTGGGACGAAGCCTTGGATACGATCGCCGATAATTTGAAACGCATTTTAAAAGATTACGGCAATGAAGCCGTGCACGTTTTATACGGTACCGGAGTAGACGGCGGTAATATCACCAACTCTAACGTGCCTTACCGTTTAATGAATTCTTGCGGCGGTTTTTTAAGCCGTTACGGTAGTTACAGTACGGCACAAATCCGTATGGCAATGCAGTATCTTTACGGCGAACGTAGCGGTAACAGCCCTGACGATATCGCTAACTCCAAACTGGTGGTGATGTTCGGGAATAATCCTGCCGAAACCCGTATGAGCGGCGGTGGCGTAACATACTACGTGGAACAAGCTCGTGAGCGTTCAAATGCGAGAATGATTTTAATCGATCCGCGTTATAACGATACCGGCGTGGGACGTGAAGACGAATGGATTCCTATTCGCCCGGGTACGGACGGTGCATTAGCGGCGGCACTCGCTTATGTGCTGATTACCGAAAATATGGTGGATCAAGCTTTCTTGGATAAATACTGCGTTGGTTATGATGAGAAAACCTTGCCAGCCAGTGCACCGAAAAACAGCCATTATAAAGCCTATATTTTAGGGCAAGGCGATGATGGCATTGCGAAAACCCCTGAATGGGCGGCAAAAATTACGGGTATTCCCGCAACCCGAATTATTAAACTGGCTCGTGAAATAGGGCAAGCTAAACCTGCGTTTATTTGCCAAGGCTGGGGGCCGCAACGCCATTCAAACGGCGAACAAACCGCCCGCGCCATTGCCATGTTGGCGATTTTAACCGGTAATGTGGGGATCAACGGCGGCAATACCGGAGACCGTGAAGGCACTTATGATATGAAGCCGGAGTGGTTTTCGATGTTAAGCAACCCGGTTAAAACCAAAATTTCGGTCTTTACCTGGCCGGATGCCATTGATCACGGTACGGAAATGACCGCACTTCGTGATGGCGTACAAGGTAAAGACAAACTTGATGTACCGATTAAATTTATGTGGTGTTATGCAAGCAATACGCTGATCAATCAGAACAGTAATATCGGGCGGACTCACGATATTTTACAAGACGACAGCAAATGCGAAATGATCGTAGGTATCGATCACTTTATGACGGCTTCAATGAAATACTGCGACATTGTATTACCGGATTTAATGCCGACCGAACAGGAAGATTTAATCCCACACGAAGCGGCGGGAAATATGGCGTATGTGATTTTGGGCCAACCGGCAACCAGCCGTAAATTTGAACGCCGTCCAATTTATGAGATTTTATCGGAAGTGGCAAAACGCCTAGGCGATGATGTTTATCAAACCTTTACGGAAGGGCGCACACAGCACGAATGGGTACGTTACCTTTGCGAACAAACCAAAACCCGTAACCCGGATATGCCAAGCTACGAAGAAATGAAAACCGTGGGAATTTATAAACGCAAATGCCCTGACGAACACGTTGTCGCCTTCAAAGATTTCCGTAAAAATCCGGAAGCGAATCCGCTTAAAACGCCTTCCGGAAAAATTGAAATTTATTCCGAACAGTTAGCCCAAATTGCCGCGACCTGGGAATTAGAGAAAGACGATGTTATTCACCCGTTACCGGTCTTTGCGGCGGGATTTAACAGCGTCGCCGACCCGAAAAAAGAAAAATATCCGTTCCAGTTAGTGGGTTTCCATTACAAAGCCAGAACACACTCTTCTTACGGCAATATCGATGTGTTGCAAGCGGCAAATCCGCAGGAAGTGTGGATTAACCCGATTGATGCGCAACAAAAGAACATTAAAGACGGCGAATTAGTGCGCGTATTTAATGAAATCGGCGAAACCCGCCTACCGGCCAAAATTACGTCGCGCATTATGCCGGGCGTGTTAGGTATGGGACAAGGCGCATGGCTGCAAGCCAATATGTTCGGTAACCGTGTCGATCACGGCGGTTGTGTCAATACCATCACCACCCACCGTCCTTCGCCGCTGGCCAAAGGCAATCCGCAACATTCTAACTTAGTTCAAATCGAGAAAGCGTAAGGGGTAAATAATGACACAATACGGATTTTATTTTGACGCCGAGCGTTGTACAGGTTGTAAAACTTGTGAATTAGCCTGCAAGGATTATAAAGATTTAGGCACGGAAGTGAATTTCCGCCGCATTTACGAATATGCCGGCGGCGATTGGGTTCAACAGGCCGACGGCTGTTGGAACCAAGATGTGTTTGCCTATTATTTGTCGATTTCCTGTAACCATTGTACCGATCCCGCTTGTACCAAAGTCTGTCCGACCGGAGCAATGCACAAAAACGAAGACGGCTTTGTGATTGTGAACGAAGAAATTTGTATCGGTTGCCGTTATTGTCATATGGCTTGTCCTTACGACGCGCCGCAATACGATGTGAAAAAAGGCCATATGACCAAATGTGACGGCTGCTATTCCCGCATCAAAGAAGGGCACAAACCGATTTGTGTGGAAGCTTGTCCATTACGCGCCTTAGACTTTGCACCGATTGACGAGTTGCGTAAAAAATACGGCGATCAGGCCTCTATCGCGCCGTTACCGCCGGCAGAAATCACGCAACCGAATTTAGTGATTAAACCGAATAAACATTGCCGCCCGAGCGGCGATACCGCCGGTTTCTTAGCCAACCCGAGAGAGGTGTAAAATGAACGGATTACACGAATTACCACTCATTATTTTTACCGTATTGGCGCAATCGGTGGTGGGCGCTTGGCTGCTGTTTAGCTGGGCGTTATGCCGACCAAACGCAACGCAAAGTAAGCAATACTTACATAAAGCGATGTTTGTGTTACTCGTTTTACTTGGCATTGGCTTTTTCTGTTCCATTTTGCATTTAGGTTCGCCGTTTAGAGCCTTTAACTCGCTCAATCGGATCGGTTCATCCATGTTGAGTAACGAAATCGCCAGCGGTGCGGTGTTTTTCAGTTTTGCGGGCTTATATTGGTTGCTCGGCATTTTAGGCAAAATGCCCGAAGGCCTTGAAAAAATCTGGCTAATTTTGACCGCACTTTTAGGCCTGGTGTTTATGTATATGATGAACAACGTTTATCACATTAGCACCGTGCCGACCTGGAACAGCGCTTTAACGTCGTGGCAATTTTACTTAACCGTGATTATCGGCGGTTCGGCGCTAGGCTATGCTTTGTTAAACGCCAATCCGCACAAAGAATATCGCCTTTGCTATGTGCCTTATCTCTACTTGACGGGATTACTCTTTGCGGTGATTGTGGCGATTTATCAAGCTTTCGGGCTCGGCCATATTCATAGCTCCGTGCAACAAGCGGTGGAGTTAGCGCCGGATTTTGCAAATCTGCAAGCCCTCCGCTTCAGCTTGCTGGCGCTGGCCGCCATCGCCTTATGTAAACTTCCCAAAACCTGGGCATTAGGCGTCGCCGCTTTAGCCGTGATTTTTGCCGAAATGATTGGGCGCCTGCTCTTCTACGCATTACATATGACGGTGGGAACAGCCGTTGCCGGCTAATACTTAATATTGACAGACCTCTTATTCAAGAGGTCTGTTTACGTTATGTTACGGAACCTAACGCAATTAAAAACGCGTGCGTCGTAAAAAGCATAAAACACGGAAAATAAACACGCTTCCGCTTTATTTCAGGCTATTCGTAAATTTGAAAACCGCGATAAACCCCAAAAGTGCGGGCGAATTTTCGCTTATTTTTCGTCGGATTTTTTGCCCCAGATGCGATCTTCCTGACCGCGCCAAAGACGTTGAATATTCTCGTGGTGTCGATAAATAAGCAGACAACAGACAAGCGCAACGGGAAAAGTAAATTCAGGCCGGAACCACCAAACATATAACGGAACGAGTAAAGCGGAAATCACCGCGCTTAAAGAAGAATACCCGCTAATCACAAATACCAAAACCCAGGTGCCTAACATGGTAGCTAAGACGCCCCAACCAATGGGCGCAATGGCGCCAAATGCGGTGGCCACGCCTTTACCGCCCTTAAATTTAAAGAAAATCGGAAAAATATGACCGAGACAGGCACCCAACGCCACCATGCCCAATTCGAACTGAGTCAACCCCAAATAATAACCGCACCAGACGGGAATCATGCCTTTTAGCACATCGAAAACGAATACGGCAAGTGCCGCCCAACGTCCGCCGATGCGTAGCACATTGGTCGCTCCCGGATTATGCGAACCGTGCTGACGGGGATCCGGCAAGCCGGCAAGACGACAAACAATGACCGCGCTGGAAATAGAGCCCAGTAAATAAGCGGCAAACATATAACAAAGGGCGAAAAGGCTCATAATGACGAATGATTCCTGTAAGATGAAGAATAATTTTGTTTATTGTATCCAAACTTGGTAGCATACGCCTACCAAATTTTTCATGAATTTCTAAGCAACAAAATGAACGATCGCATTTTTATTGAAGAACTCACCGTTTTAGCCCAAATCGGCGTATATGATTGGGAACAACGGATTAAACAACGTTTGGTTTTTGATCTTGAAATGGCGTGGGACAGCCGAAAAGCGGCGGAAACCGATGATGTCGCCGACTGTCTGAACTATGCGGAAGTCAGTGAATTCATCATCAACTATGTGCAATCCAAACCCTTTCTATTAATCGAACGCGTCGCAAACGAAGTGGCGGAACAGCTTCAACAACGATTCCGGATTTCCTGGTTGCGACTGAAATTAAGCAAGCCCGAAGCGGTAAAGCAAGCCCGCAACGTCGGCATTATTATTGAACGCGGCGGCTGTTCCCGCTAAAAGACCGAATCGGCATACAAATGAGCGACCGGTTTTTATTTGTTCATTAACAATGTCATATCGTCTTGAATTTCTGCATAAAGTACGCCGCTTTCTTTACCGTATTGACGAATTAAGGCGGGAATCACCTCAAATTGCTCGGTTTTCGCCAACGCCACCAATTCTTTGTAGAATTTCATAGCTAAAGCGCGCGCTTTGGCATTGGAAAAATACAGAGTGCCAACCCGCATATACAGATTGCGCAAACTATTTAACACTAAGCCGTAAATCGGATTTTTAGAAATGAAAGTTAAATCGCGGTAAACTTTGTAATCGAATGCAATGTACGCTTCGGCGGTATCTTCTAAAGAATCCAGCTTGTCAAACAACGCAAACGATTCCGTCGGAAAGTACTTAAAAGCGCGCGGCATATAAATAGTCGCCAGATTGGTACGGGCGGAGAGCACATTAGCGATTAACAGCGGTGATTGTACGCTGTCCAAACGAATCAAGACTTCGATAATATTCAACCCGGACGTTTCCCAGACGTTATTTACTCGAGTCGGTTTGCCGTGTTGAATATGCAGCCAACCGTCACGAGCCAAACGTTGCAAAACTTCACGCAATGTTGTCCGAGTAACCCCTATTTTTTCAGCCAAATCCCGTTCAGCCGGTAAGTCTGTGCCGGGTGGAAAAGTATTATTCCAAATACTCTTGATAATATATTCTTCGGCAAGCGCCGCAGGACTGCGCGCTTTTAGAATGGATGCAAAATCGTTCATAAATATCAAGGGAAAATTTAAAATCAAAAAAATTAAAAGAATAAATTAAATTTTTACTGGTAATTTTGGGTAATTACCTGTAAAACAGTAAGCCTATTATCCACAAAACAGTAGGACAATGAAAGCTATATTTTCCTAAGGACAAACAGATGAAATACATTCAAGCGTTTATGAATAACTTTTTAGGGAATAGCCCGAACTGGTATAAAGTCACAATCGGCGCTTTTTTAATTGTAAATCCTTTTATCTTTTGGTTTCATCCGTTTACCGCCGGTTGGCTGCTGGTAGCGGAATTCATCTTTACTCTGGTTATGGCATTAAAATGCTATCCGTTGCAACCCGGCGGGATGCTGGCGTTAGAAGCGGTAACTATCGGAATGACCAGCCCCGAACACGTTAAATCGGAACTTTTAGCGAATTTCGAAGTGATTCTGCTGTTAATGTTCATGGTAGCGGGTATCTACTTCATGAAGCAATTATTGCTTTATGCCTTTACCAAATTATTACTGCAAATCCGCTCTAAACTCGCGCTATCATTGGCGTTCTGTGTAACCGCCGCATTTCTTTCCGCCTTCCTGGACGCATTAACCGTGATCGCCGTAATCATCAGCGTGGCAATGGGTTTCTACGGTGTTTACCATAAAGTGGCGTCCGGCGGCAACTTTAATGATCCGTCCGACATCAGCAATGATGCCAAAATCAAGCAAAACATGGAAACCCTAGAACAATTCCGCGCATTTTTGCGTAGTCTGATGATGCATGCGGCGGTGGGTACCGCATTGGGCGGCGTGATGACATTAGTCGGCGAACCGCAAAATCTGATTATCGCCGAACAGGCGGGTTGGGGATTTAAAGAATTCTTCTTCCGTATGTCGCCTGTCACGGTGTTGACATTAATCTCCGGAATACTGACCTGTATCATTGTAGAGCGATTCCGTTTATTCGGCTACGGTGAAAAACTGCCGCGTAAAGTATGGGGGGTTTTGGCGAAATTCGACCGTGCCCACGAAGCGCAAATGACTACGCAGGATCGCGTCAAATTAGGCGTACAGGCTTTCGTCGGTATCTGGTTAATTCTCGGCTTGGCATTCCATTTGGCTTCCGTAGGTCTAATCGGTTTAACCGTAATTATCCTCACTACGGCTTATTGCGGTATTACGGACGAACACGCAATCGGCAGAGCCTTCCAGGAAAGTTTACCGTTCCTCTCCTTATTGGTGGTATTCTTTTCCGTAGTGGCCGTAATTATTGATCAGCACTTATTCGCACCGGTTATCAGTTATGTTCTGAATGCTTCCGAATCCACCCAGTTAGTGTTGTTCTATATTTTCAACGGATTATTATCTTCCATTTCCGACAACGTTTTTGTGGCGACCGTTTATATTAACGAAGCGAAAAATGCATTAACGGAAGGTGCGATTTCACCTTATCAATTTGAAATGATTTCCGTAGCAATCAATACCGGTACCAATTTACCGTCCGTGGCGACACCAAACGGTCAGGCGGCGTTTCTGTTCCTGCTGACGTCGTCCATCGCGCCGTTAATCCGGTTGTCCTACGGACGCATGGTATATATGGCGTTGCCTTACACTATCGTATTAAGCCTTGTGGGTTTATTGGCGGTAGAATTCGTCCTGCCCGGCATGACGCAATGGCTGACGCAGGTCGGATTAATTTCATCGCCGCATATTCCGGTAAATTCGGTTCTCGGTCACTAATTAACAAGGAGGCGTAATGTTCGGTTATTTAAAACGTATTTCAACGGAGCGATCATCCTGGTTGCTATTATTTGTGTCAGCAATCTGCCTGGAATTGACCGCACTTTATTTCCAATACGGTTTAAAACTCAACCCGTGCGTCATGTGCGTTTACGAACGGGTTGCCCTATTCGGCGTTGCTTTCGCCGGGATTATCGGTTTCATTGCGCCCCAGTTTTTCATTTTTCGTTTACTTGCTCTCGCCGTCGGCTTGTGGGGAGCAATTAAAGGATTGCTCTTTTCCATCAAACATGTAGGTTATCAACTGCACCCCAATCCCTGGGATCAATGCCCGATGTTCGTCCAGTTTCCTGAAACGCTTCCGTTGGATAAATGGTTCCCGGCGCTCTTCCATCCGACCGGACTATGCAGCGAAATTAACTGGACTTTCATGAGCTTCACCATGCCGCAATGGCTGGTTTTCATTTTCGGCTTTTACACCGTCGCGTTAGGCTTAATTTTACTCAGCCAATTGAAGAAAAGTGCGGTCAAAAATCGCGACATTTTTCGTTAACCGCTTAAACAAAACGCTGAATTCGGAATTCAGCGTTTTTTCTTATTCTTTCTCGTTCGGCACCTCATCGCCCAGCAACACCGCATAACGCGACGTATTCGGACTGGCTTCCAAAGCAATTTTGCACGCCATGGTTAACGGCACCGACAGCAACATGCCGACGGTTCCCAACAGCCATCCCCAAAATAAAAGGGAAAGAAACACCACCAAAGTGGATAACCCTAATTTCTTGCCCATTAATTTAGGTTCCAGTACGTTACCGATTATCATATTAATCGCAATTACGCCGACCGCTACGGCAAATCCCACGGAAAAACCGTTCAGCAACAACGCCTGCACAATAATCGGCATGGCGGCAATAATGGAACCGATATTAGGAATATAGTTTAACAGGAAACTCAATGTCGCCCACAACACCGCATACTGCACGCCCATCAATTCAAGCAATATCCAGACGCAAAACCCGGTCAGCGCACTGACCAGCGTTTTCACGCCCAAATAGCTGATAATTCCCTGCAGCACGCGATCCAGATGTTGCTCTTCCCGATTCTGTTCACGCTGATTGCTACTGAAAGCGACCGCCAGCTTGCGTTTTGCCGTAGGCGCTTCCAGCAACATAAAAACCACCACTAAAATCAGCACAAAAGCATTCGATACCACATTGGAAAAGTTCAGCAATAAACGGCTGGCAAAATTCATCAGTACATTCGGGTCGAACTGCTGCTGAATGCGGGAAGCGTCAAAATCAAAAGGAATGCGAAACCGCGCCGCCAACGCCTGAACGGCATGAAGTCGTTCCAGCATTAATTCCCGATATTGCGGCATAGATTGGCTGAATTCCCGCACCGTGCCGTTAATCAATCCAATCAGGAAGAAAAATATCAAAGAAATCAGCACGAACAGCAGCGTAATCGCCAGCCAGTGCGGCACCCGCCGGCTTGTCATAAATTTGATTATCGGAGAACAAATAATCGAAATAAATAAGGCCAATAAAAACTGCACCACGATTTCCGCTGATAGCTTAATGCCGGCAAAAATAATGACCAGCGACGCCATGGCAACCAGATAAAACAGCAATGAAGAGGGCTTTGTCATCAAAAAAAACTCCGCAAAAATTAACCGCACTTTTCAATTGGTGCGGTTCATAAAAAGGTTGGGTTATTTATATAATCTGTGATATTCGGCTTTCAGTTCAAACAGGCGCTGCGTGGCTTTTTTCGCTTCGTCCAAATTCTCATCCGCCAACTTATCCGCCCGGTCCAACGCTTCAATGAATTGTTGCATTCCCGCCTGATAATCCTTGAATTCTTCGTCGGTTTTTATTTTTGACGGTTTTTTATTCATAGACTGAACGGACGCCTCGCGTAAACTTGCCGCCGCCTGATGGAATTCCTGAGCGGAAGCGGCGTCGCTTAACTTATTCACGGCGACCGACATTTGCGCCATTTCGGCTTTCACATTGGAACCGCCGTCACAAGCCGTCATAGCAAAGGCAAAAACCCCCAATAAAACAAAAAGTTTTTTCATCATCATGTTCCCGTTTATAAAATGTATGATTAAATTGCTTCTTCGTTTTCTTCGCCGGTGCGAATCCGAATGACGCGTTCCACATCATACACGAAGATTTTACCGTCGCCAATTTTACCGGTTTGCGCCGTGTCAATAATGGTTTCGATACATTGATCCAGCTGCTCGTCCGCAATGATGATTTCCACCTTGACTTTCGGCAGAAAGTCCACCATGTATTCCGCGCCGCGATACAGTTCCGTGTGCCCTTTCTGGCGCCCGAAACCGCGGACTTCCGTTACCGTCATGCCGGTGATGCCGATATCGGACAAGGCTTCGCGGACATCATCCAGTTTAAACGGCTTTATAATGGCTTCAATTTTTTTCATCTCTCTTTCCTTCTGACAGGTTGAAAAACAACGTAAATTTCTCCCGCACTTTAACGGCGGGCGGATTTCGGTCTGAAGCTTTCAATCACTTCAGGTTTGGTGTCGATATAAATGCCGTCAATCAATTGCAGGCAGTAAGGCACGGCGGCAAAAATTCCTTTCACCAGCGTGTTGCCGTCGGCATCTTTTACGCCTTCCAAGGTTTCCTTAATGGCCTTCGGTTGCCCCGGCAGATTTAAAATCAGAGTGTTTTTGCGAATCGCGCCCACTTGACGGGATAAAATGGCGGTCGGCACAAAATGCAGGCTGATTTGACGCATCTGTTCGCCGAATCCCGGCATTTCGCGATCCGCAATCGCCAATGTGGCATCCGGCGTCACGTCCCGTTTCGCCGGCCCGGTGCCGCCGGTGGTTAACACTAAATGACATTGCCGTTCGTCCACCAATTCGATCAGCGTTTGCTCGATTTTCGCCTGTTCATCGGGAATTAATCGCGTTTCCACTGCAAATTCCTCCGTCAATGCCGCTTCCAGCCATTTCTGCAGCTCGGGAATGCCCTGATCCGCATAAACGCCTTGTGAAGCGCGATCCGATACGGAAACCAAGCCGATTTTTAACGTTTTATTTTGAGCAAGTGCGGTCATATTTTTCCTTATTTTTACAGTTTATTCGTTGGATTGTTCAATCGCTTTCCGAACCGGCGCGAAACTGCGGCGATGTTGCGGCAACGCGCCGAATTGCGCCAGCTTTTCCAGATGAACTTTGGTAGGATAACCCTTGTGCTTGGCGAATTCGTATTGGGGAAACCGTTTATCCAGCGCTTCCATTTCTTGATCTCGCGCCACTTTGGCAAGAATAGAAGCCGCGCTGATTTCTGCCACTTTGCCGTCGCCTTTGACAATCGCCTGTGCCGGCATATCCAGTTCCGGCACGCGGTTGCCGTCCACCAACACCAAGCGCGGTGAAATTTTAAGCGATTTTACCGCCCGTTGCATGGCAAGCATGGTGGCGTGCAAAATATTCAGTTTGTCGATTTCTTCCGCTTCCGCTCGTCCCAACGCCCATGCCAGCGCTTTTTCCTTAATTTCCGCCGCTAAAGCAAGCCGTTTTTTTTCACTCAGTTTTTTGCTGTCCGCCAGCCCTGCAATAGGATTGTTCGGATCCAAAATAACCGCCGCCGTCACCACGGCGCCCACTAGCGGCCCGCGCCCCACTTCGTCGACGCCCGCAATCAGTTCATATCCCTGCGGATATTCAAATTCCGCCATATTGCTTCTCCGTTTTAAATCGTGCCGTTCAGCACATCCGCCACCGCCTGTGCCGCCTGTTTATCGGCGTTACAACGGATTTGACGATGCAATTCGGTGAAACGCCGGATCAAAACTTCTCGATTTTTGACCGCACTTTCTCCCAAATAAGCTTCCATTTTCTGCGCTAATTTCTGCGGGGTGCAATCATCCTGAATCATTTCCGGCACCAACATTTCATTCGCCAATAAATTCGGCAGCGAAACGTAATCCGTTTTCACCAGGCGTTTGGCTAAAAAATAAGTGAACGGTTTCATGCGGTATCCTACCACCATCGGTGATTTACACAACATGCATTCCAATGCCGCCGTCCCTGATGCCAGCAACGTCGCGTCCGCCGCAATCATTGCCTGACGCGCCTGTCCGTTCAATAAAATCAAAGGCAAATCGGGCGCCACCCGCGCTTTCACGGCTTCAAACTGGCGACGGCGCTTTTCGTTAATCAACGGCACCAAGAACTGAATATCGGGATGCGTATTTTTCAGCAGTTGTGCGGTTCGCAAAAAAGGTTCCGCCAGGAATTCCACTTCCGAACTGCGGCTGCCCGCTAAAATTGCCACATAACGTCCGCCGGCGTCTAAACCCAGCTGTTCGCAGGCTTCCAAGCGATTAGGTTGCAGCGGAACGGCATCCGCCATGGTGTGTCCGATAAAACGGCAAGGCACGTTGAAACGGTCGTAAAAGGCTTTTTCGAAAGGCAAAAACGCCAGCACCAGATTGGTGGCTTTGGCAATCTTGAAAACCCGTTTCTGACGCCACGCCCAAACGGACGGGCTGACGTAATGAATGGTTTTAATTCCCTGCGCTTTCAGTTTGCCTTCCACATAAAGGTTAAAATCCGGCGCGTCAATGCCGATGAAAATATCGGGCTTTTCCGCCAGCATACGTTCAACCGTCAGCTTGCGGATTTTTAGTAGCCGCGGCAAGTGTTTCACCACTTCCGCCAGCCCCATCACGGCGATTTCTTCCATGTCAACTAAAGTTTCACAGCCCTGCGCCAGCATTTGTTGTCCCGCAATGCCAATAAATCGCGCATTCGGGTAAATATTTTTCAGTTCGCGGATTAAACCGGCGCCCAGAATATCGCCCGACACTTCACCGGCGACCAAAGCAATGACAGGATGATGATGCTTCCGTTGTTCCATAAAAATTTCCTAAAAAATAACCGCACTTTTTTCGAAGTGCGGTCCGATTTTTTGTCATTTTGCTTAGCGGATAATACCGCGGGTTGAGCGAGCAAAAAAATCTAAGAAAAAACTGACCGCACTTTCCGTTTGTGCGTAAGTTTCGATTTCCGGCATCACTTCTTCCAGCGTGCGTCCGCTGCGGTAAATCAATTTGTAAACGTTACGAATGGCATGCAATGTCGGCTTATCGAAACCGCGACGTTTTAAACCTTCGATATTCACCCCGAACGGACGGGCATGGTTGCCTTGCGCCATCACATAAGGCGGTACGTCCTGGCTGACCATCGAACCGCCGCCCAACATCACGTGTGCGCCAACGACAACGAATTGGTGAATTGCCGACATGCCGCCCACAATCACGAAATCATCCAATTCCACATGCCCTGCCAGGGTGGCGTTATTGGCTAAAATGCAACGATTTTTAATTTGACAATCGTGAGCGATATGCGCGTTCACCATGAACAGATTATCGTCACCGATGTTCGTCACCCAGCCGCCTTGCGCCGTACCGCGGTGAATGGTGACGTTTTCGCGAATGCGGTTGCGGTTACCGATCACTGTGCGGGTGGCTTCGCCCTGATATTTTAAATCCTGATTAATTTCGCCGATGCTTGCGCCCTGGAAAATCTGGTTATCTTCGCCGATTTTGGTGATACCGCGCACCACGACGTGAGAATACAAAATCGTTCCCTTGCCGATTTCCACGTCTTTCTCGATGACGCAAAACGGGCCGATAGCCACGTTTTCGCCGATTTTAGCGCCGTCTTCAACGATGGAAGAAGGGTGAATTTTTGCCGTTGGATGAATCATTTTGGCTCCTTACTAGCGACGGGCGCACATCAATTTCGCTTCACAGGCGACTTCGCCGTTTACGGTGGCGCGTCCGATGAAAGACGTAATGCCGCGACGTTCTTTAATAACTTCTACATAAAGTTCCATTTGATCGCCCGGCAATACCGGACGTTTGAAACGCGCATCGTCGATACCGGCAAAATAGAATAATTCGCCGCCCTGGATTTCATGGGTTTTGAACGCTAAAAGTCCCATAGATTGCGCCAACGCTTCAAGAATTAACACACCGGGTAAAATCGGTTCATTCGGGAAATGTCCGGTAAAACACGGTTCATTGACTGAAATATTTTTAATTGCTTTTAACCATTCGCCTTCCTGGAAATCCACAACGCGATCCACTAACAGGAATGGGAAACGGTGCGGTAACAGCGTCATAATTTCTTTTGCTTCGATAATTCTTGGAGTTCGGTTTTCAGTTGTCACAATGGGATCCTTAATTATTTTTTAAGAATGAAGAGAAAAATTTTCTGAATTATACGGTATTTCGGGGGAAATGAGTAGAGGCTAACCCTGACTCACCCGCAAGAATTGTTAAAAAACCGACCGCACTTTAAAAGTGCGGTCAATTTTTCGTGAGTTTTTTGTTATTTTTTCTTCGCGTATTTCAAGCTGTCGATAGCCACCGCCAGAATGATAATCGAGCCTTTGATGATATATTGCCAGTACGGGTTAACGCCGATATAGGTTAAACCGTAGTTGATCACGGTAAAAATCAATACCCCGGTTACCACGCCGATGATTGTCCCCACGCCGCCGGCGAAGGATACGCCGCCCACCACACAGGCGGCGATGGCATCCAATTCGTACATAAAGCCTAAGTTATTGGTGGCGGAACCGATACGGCCCGCTTCCAGCATACCGCCGAAAGCATAGAACACACCGGCTAAGGTATAAATCACCAGCAAATTGCGCGTGACGTTTACCCCGGAAACCCGTGCCGCTTCCGGATTACCGCCGATAGCGAAAATATTTTTACCGAAGCGGGTTTTGTTCCATAAAATCCACATAATTATTGTAGCGATAACGGCGTAAATCGTGATGTAGGACAATTTGAACGAACCGAATCGGAAGAAACCTTGCGCAAAGGCGGAGAAATTTTCGCTGAAACCGGCAATCGGCGAGCCGCCGACCGCATCATAGTATAAGGAATTGAAACCGTATACGATAATCATGGTGCCCATGGTGGCGATAAACGGCGTAACGTTCAATACGGAAACGATAAATCCGTTGATTAACCCGATAACGGCACCAATGGCGCATACCACCAAAATGACCACAAAAATCGGCAATTCCGGCAGTTCCGGGAACACGCGGTTCATGTTATCCATCGCCTGCAACATGGTCGCGGCGACGACCGCCGCCAACCCGACCTGGCGACCAGCGGACAAGTCGGTACCCTGCACCACCAATAATCCCGCAATCCCTAATGCAATAATTAAACGCACGGAGGATTGAGTCAGAATATTACTGAAGTTCATCAGATTCAGAAATGAGGGATCCTGCGCAATAATAACGCCCAATAAAACGAGTAACACGAAATAAATGGCATTTTGTTTGAAAAAATCCCACGTTTTATTTTTTTGACCAGCCATACAACGTTCCTTCTATAAATACTTAGCTGCCAGTTGCAAAATTTCTTCCTGCGAAGTTTTTGCCGTTTCAACGATACCTGCGACACGTCCGTTGCTCATCACCAAAATCCGATCGGTAATCCCTAATAATTCGGGCATTTCGGAGGAAATCATAATGATGCCTTTATCTTTTTGCGCCAACTGCATGATTAATTGATAAATCTCAAATTTGGCACCGACATCAATGCCGCGGGTCGGTTCGTCCAGCATCAGAATTTCCGGTTGAGTCAACAACCAACGTCCGATGATAACCTTTTGCTGGTTGCCGCCGGAAAGCGAACCGATAGTTGTGCGGTGCGACGGAGTTTTTACATTCATGGCGTCGATCACCCATTGGGTGTCGCTTTTCATTTTCTTATTGCTCAACAGGCCCCATTTCGTCATGTACGATTTCATGTTGGAAATCAGTGAGTTAAATTCGATACTCAGATTTGCATAAATGCCGGTAGAACGGCGTTCTTCGGTAACCAATGCAAAACCGTTATTAATGGCTTCAAGTGCGGTCCGATTATTCACTGTTTTTCCGTGTAGTTTTACAGTGCCGCTCCGGCGTTCCCGCACACCGAAAATCGTTTCCACAATATCCGTCCGTTTGGCGCCCACCAAACCGGCAATACCGAGAATTTCCCCTTTGCGCAGTTGGAAGCTGACATCCTGAATAGAAGGTTGATTAAGCGCGGTTAAGTGTTCCACTTCCAGAATCACTTCTTTCGGAGTATTGGTCTTTTCCGGGAAGCGTTGGGTTAACTCACGCCCTACCATCATCGCCACCACCTGCTCCATCGTGGTGTCTTTCACATTGACGGTATTCACCCATTGTCCGTCGCGCAGAATGGTAATTTCGTCACAAATTTTGAAAATTTCATCCATTTTGTGGGAAATATAAATGATACCGCAACCGCGGTTCTTCAGCTTTTCGATGATGGTAAACAGGTGCTCCACTTCTTTTTCGGAAAGCGATGAAGTCGGTTCGTCCATAATCACGATTCTGGCGTTATAAGAGAACGCTTTCGCAATCTCGATCATCTGCATTTGAGAAACGGAAAGATTTGCCACTTTCTCCCGCGGATCTACCTCAATGCCCAGTTCGTCAAAAATCGCCTTGGTGTCGTTATACATTTTGGTGTGATCCACAAAAATGCCTTTTAACGGATAACGCCCCAGCCAGAGATTATCCATGACACTGCGCTGGCGAACCAGGTTTAACTCTTGATGCACCATAGAAATCCCGTTTTCCAGGGCTTCTTTTGATGTTTTGAAATTAACGGGTTTGCCTAAAAATAAAATTTCACCTTCATCTTTAGCATAAATCCCGAACAGGCATTTGAGTAAAGTTGATTTTCCTGCTCCGTTCTCTCCCATTAAGGCGTGAACACTGTGAGATTTTACGGAGAGATTGGCATGATCCAGGGCTTTTACCCCGGGAAATGACTTGCTAACGTTGGTCATTGTGAGTAGCACTTCCTGATTACTTTGTGCCGTCATACATCACCCCACAAATTGTTATAAAAATCAGGCACGCACACAATCCGATGTAATGCGTGCCCATCGCAGTTATTTCAAGAACTCGGACAAGTTGTCTTTATCTACGCCCACATAAGGGATACGAACCACCTTGTTTTCGATTTTCCACTCAGTTCCTTCCGCGGCATCTTTACCTTGTCCTAAGTTGTTGGCTAACTGAACAACGGCTTTCCCTTGACCGGCGCCGTCATTTAATACGGTACCCGCAATATCGCCTTTTTTGATCAGTTGCAACACTTCAGGTAAAGCATCTACCCCGAAAATCGGTAATTTCTTACCGTGTGCTTTTACCGCTTCCAACGCGCCCATTGCCATTCCGTCATTATTGGAAATAATCATTTCAATGTCGTTAGCTCTGGCGCTGGATAACCAGGCGTCGGTTTTATCTTTCGCCATCGCGGCATCCCACATACCGGTATCCATAAACAATTGTTCGGTTTGAATACCTAATTCATTTAATTTTTCAATTACGTATTTGGTACGGGCTTCCGCATCCGGATGACCCGGTTCGCCTTTTAATAATACATATTGGATTTTACCGTCTTTATTTAAGTCTAATGCCGGATTGACTTTCCATTGTTTTGCGATTAAGTCGCCTTGAATTAAGCCGGATTCTTTCGGATCGGTTCCCACATAATAAGCTTTATCGTATTTTGCCAAAGCTTTCTCACCGGGATCTTTATTAAAGAATACGACCGGAATATCATCCGGTTTCGCTTTACCGATAATGGTCGGTGCGGCGGAAGGGTCAACCAAATTGATAGCTAAGGCTTTCACGCCTTTAGAAAGCAATACGTCCACTTGGTCGTTTTGAATGGATTGGGCATTTTGAGAGTCATTCATCAATAATTTTACATCTTTTAATTGTTCCGCTTCTTTATTGATTTCTTTACGCATTAACGCCATGAAGTTATCGTCATATTTATAAATGGTCACACCGATTTTCGTTTCGGCTTGAGCGGTACTCATACCGGCAACCAGACCGACAGCCAATGCAATTGCACTTAGACCTAATTTTTTCATAATGCTACTTCTCCAATTAGTAGAATCAAATCATCCGTAGGGCATGCTTCACGGCGTTTTTCACCAGCCTGAGGCTATGCGACGACACTGTTTTCAGGAGCCGTTTATTTTTCATAAACTCATCCCATAAACAAACCCTAAAAATGCTGCGTCCTGCAGCTGGCGGAAATATAGCGGTTAAGAAACTAAAATACCGTGATCAAGTTCACAATTTCACATTGCCCTTTTCGGCTATTTGTGAAAATGTGATTCAGATCACAAAGCCAAAATCTCATTATGGTATTCTTGTGACGTTTCAAATATTGAATAACCAATAATGTTAACATTTATAGTCAAATTGTAAGGAGTAGTACAATGACTACGTTATTCGACCCGACGGAACATCCGCACCGCCGTTATAATCCGTTAACGGATCAATGGGTGCTTGTTTCACCCCATCGCGCCAAACGTCCTTGGCAAGGTCAGCAGGAAAAAGTTAACGAAGAACAAAAGCCGACTCATGATCCAAACTGTTATCTTTGTCCGCGTAACAAACGAATCACGGGCGAACCAAATCCGGATTACCGAAAACCGTACGTCTTCCGTAACGATTTTTCCGCTTTGCTGCAGGATACGCCGGCACCGGAAGAAAACGTTGATCCGCTTTTCCGCACCGCGCTCGCCCGCGGTGAAAGCCGAGTCATCTGTTTTTCCCCGGATCACAGCAAAACCCTGCCTTTATTGACCGTTGATGAAATCAGTGAAGTCATTAAAGTTTGGCAACAACAATTACAGGAGCTCGGACAAACTTATCCCTGGGTACAAATTTTTGAAAACAAAGGCGCCGCGATGGGCTGTTCCAACCCACATCCCCACGGACAAATCTGGGCAAACAGCTTTTTGCCGAACGAAGTGGCGCGGGAAGATATCAATCAACGGAAATATTACCAACAGCAAGGTTCCGTCTTATTAGTTGATTACGCCAAGCGAGAACTGGAACAAAAAGAACGTATCGTAGTAGAAACCGAACACTGGCTTGCGCTGGTGCCTTATTGGGCGGTCTGGCCTTTTGAAACTCTGTTGCTGCCTAAAACTCATGTCAAACGGCTGACCGAATTATCCGCCGAACAAGCGCAGGACTTAGCCGTCATTCTGAAAAAACTGACTACGAAATACGATAATCTGTTCGAAACCAGCTTCCCTTATTCCATGGGCTTCCACGCCGCGCCATTCAACGGTGAAGACAACGAACACTGGCAATTGCACGCTCATTTCTACCCGCCGCTATTAAGATCGGCGACAGTCCGCAAATTTATGGTGGGTTACGAAATGCTCGGCGAAAGTCAACGGGATTTAACGGCGGAACAAGCGGCGGCGAGATTACGGGAGTTAAGCGAAGTTCATTATCAACTTCGGTAGTCTCTTACTTTCTTTGTTTCGCCAAAGGGAACATACTTTTCTTTGCTTGCACAAAGAAAAGTATGCAAAAGAAAGTGCGCCCCGACTTCGGTGCTGTTCTTCGCTTGGTTGAAATTTTCTTTACGAAAAATAAGTAAACTCGCTACGCTCAGACAAACTTATTTTTCTGAAAATTTCAAGTCGATCAGGCACCTCAGACGGGGCCCATTGGAGTTTTACAACAAAAAGTGCGGTCAAATTTTTGAACGTTTTTTTACAATGAATAAAAAACTATAAATTTAGATGAACAAGCCGGTTCCCTTTTTGCCGCCTGAAAATGATTAAATTTGCTTAACGAAAATCTTGTAAACTCGCTGTGCTCGAACAAACAAGATTTTCTACAAATTTAATCATTTTCAGAAAACAAGGCAAAACGAGGGCGCTTTTCTTTGGCAAAGCAAAGAAAGTCAGTTCAACTGCAAACTGCGGTCAAAAAAAGGATACTTTTATGCACCCAAAATCACAATCACGACATCTTTTTCAACAAAAATACAACAAAGCGCCGACCCTTAATGTTTATGCTCCCGGGCGCGTTAATATCATCGGCGAACACACCGATTACAACGACGGTTTTGTGATGCCCTGCGCCATAAATTACGGCACGGCAATCAGCGGCGCCAAAAGAGATGATCAGGTTTTCAACGTATATGCGGCGGATTTAAACGAATGCGACCAGTTCCGGCTGGATCAACCGATTGTGCCGAATCCGGCGAAGAAATGGACGGGTTATGTGCGCGGTGTGGTGAAATTCATTCAGGAACGCTGCCCCGAATTCCGCCAAGGTGCGGATTTAGTCATCAGCGGCAATGTGCCGTTGTCATCCGGCTTGAGTTCATCGGCGTCACTGGAAGTGGCCGTCGGGAAATTCTGTCAGTTACTGGGCGAGTTGCCGCTCAGCAATACGGACATTGCGCTTATCGGGCAAAAAGCGGAAAACCGATTCGTCGGCGCCAACTGCGGCAACATGGATCAGCTGATTTCCGCATTAGGTCAGGCGGATCATCTGCTGATGATTGACTGCCGCTCCCTTGAAACCTTGCCGACGCCGATGCCGAAAGACATCGCGGTGATGATTGTCAATTCTCACGTAAAACACGATTTGGTCACCGGCGAATATAATACGCGCCGCCGACAATGCGAAGCGGCGGCAAAATTCTTCGGCGTGAAAGCGTTGCGCGACGTGTCTATCGAACAATTCCAAAAAAGAGAAACGGAATTGACCGCACTTGATGCCGAAATGGCGAAACGAGCGCGTCATGTGGTAACCGAAAATCAGCGGGTGCTGGATGCGGCGCAAGCGCTGAATTGCGGCGATATTTCCCGGTTGGGCGAATTGATGAACGCTTCGCATGTTTCCATGCGGGACGATTTTGAAATTACCACGCCGGAAATTGATTATCTGGTGGAACTGGCACAGTCCGTGATCGGCAAATCCGGCGGCGCACGCATGACCGGCGGCGGTTTCGGCGGCTGTATCGTTGCGCTGGCGCCGGTGGAAAAAGTGGACGCCGTGCGCCGAATTATCGCCGATAATTACCAACAACGAACCGGCCTGAAGGAAGATTTTTACGTGTGCACGGCGTCAAAAGGGGTTCATCAATGTTAGAGAAAACCGCTGCGCTTGCACCGGACGGGCGACCGTTTCAATTATTCACGCTGACCAACGCCGGCGGTATGACGGTTCAACTTATGGATTGGGGCGCCGGCTGGATTTCCTGCAAAGTGCCGGTTCACGGGCAATTACGGGAAGTGTTGCTGGGCTGCAAAGCGGGAGATTACCCGCAACAAACCGCCTATCTCGGCGCCAGCATCGGACGCTACGCCAATCGGATCGCCAATAGCCGTTTCGAATTAAACGGTCAAAATTTCGTATTAATGGCCAATCAGGGCAAACACCAGTTGCACGGCGGCTCGGGCTTCGACAAACGACGCTGGACGCCGGAAAAGTGCGGTCAAAATTTCGTGAGTTTTTTGCTGTTTTCGGAAGACGGCGATCAAGGTTTTCCCGGCAACGTTCAGGCTCGCGTTCATTACGAACTGAACGATGACAACGGACTGACGATCACTTACGAAGCGCAAAGCGATCGGGATACGCCGCTCAATTTGACCAATCACGCTTATTTCAACTTACTCAACGCCGCCGACGGCTGCGATGTGCGAGATCACTTTTTACAGTTAAATGCCGCGCAATTTTTACCCGTAGACAACGAAGGCATTCCCAATGCGCCGTTGAAAAATGTGGCGGGAACCAGTTTTGATTTTCGCTGTGCCAAACCGATCAAGCAGGACTTTTTGCTAGAAGAACAACGGGCGACCAAAGGGTACGATCACGCGTTTCTGCTGAACGAGGAGGCGACAAAAACAGCGGCAATTCTGACCGCACCCGACGGGTCGCTACAGTTGAAAATAAGTACGTCGCAACCGGCGTTACAGGTTTACAGCGGAAATTATCTGGCCGGCACGCCCACTCGTTCGGGCGGCATTTATCAGGATTATCAAGGCATCGCACTTGAAACGCAAGCGTTACCCGATACGCCGAACCATCCGGAATGGCAACGATTCGGCGGCATGGTGAAAGCGGGAGAACATTATCAACAGCGTACCACCTTCCAATTTGTGACCGCCGAATAACAAAACGCCCGCCGATTTTATTCGACGGGCGTTTTTCTTTGTTTTATTCCTGATGCGTTTTTTCTTCCGGCAAAATCAGATTCAGAATAATGGCAAGCAACGAACCCACCGTAATCCCCGAGCCCAACACTTCTTTGAAAAAGTGCGGAAGTTTATCCAATAACTCCGGACGAGTGGTGACGGCTAATCCGCCCCCGATGGAAATCGCAATAATCAAGCCGTTACGACGGCTGCGTTCCACGGTATCCAGCATCTGAATTCCCGCCGCAATAATCATGGCAAACATCATTAGCCCCGCACCGCCCAACACCGGTAACGGAATCGACACGATTAACGCACCGAATACCGGGAACAGCCCCGCCAACACCAATAATACGCCGGTTAACGCCACCACATAACGGCTGGCCACGCCGGTTAGAGAAATAACACCGATATTTTGTGAGAAAGAAGAAAACGGCGTGGTCGACATAATTGCGGCCAGGGCGGAACCCAGTCCGTCCGCCAATACGCCGCCGCGCAGATGTTTACCGGTAATTTCCGTTTGTGTGGCGTTCCCCAAGGCCAGGAAATTACCGCTGGATTCCACAATCGTCACCAGATAAGCGATAGACATGCCGATAATACCGGAAATCGGGAAGGATAAACCGAAATGTAACGGTTGCGGCAAGGCAAAAATATCGGCGTTTTTCACACCGTCAAAACTCACCCAACCCAAGGCTAGCGCCACGATATAGCCCGTCATCATACCGATCACAATGGCCGCCGCAGAGAAAATCCCTTTGCCCCATTGCACCAACACAATAACAATCACCAGCACGAAAGTCGCCATCATCAGATTGGCCGGCGTCGCGTAATCGGCATCGCCGCGCTGACCGCCGGCAAACCAATCGACCGCGACGGGAATCAGACTTAAACCGATCATCATAACCACAGTTCCCGTTACCACCGGAGGAAACAGTTTACGAATCGACGGCATGAAGAAACTGCCAACAATCATCACCAGCGATCCCACCAAGGATGCGCCGAGAATCCCCGAAATACCGTATTCGCTGAATCCTATCGCCAAGGCGGCGGCAACGAAAGTGAAGCTCGTGCCCATTACGCTGGGCAAACGAATACCGATTGGTCCTAAACCGCGACATTGGACAACGGTAACAAGACCAGAAACCAATAAGGCCGCATTCACTAATGTGATGGTGTCCGCCGTCGGCAATTTAAGCACGTTACCAATAACCAGAGGCACCGCAATGATGCCGCCCAGCGCCGCTAACAAATGTTGTGCGGCAAGTAATAAACTTAAGCCAAACGGTGGCTTATCTTCTACGTTATAGAGTAAACGATTCACTGTGTTAATCCTGTTGGTCAAGCAAATCAGCGGTTTTAGCCTTGCCGCGTTTGACAAGGCGTGAGCGCATTCTGATATTAATCATTTCCACACAAACGGAGAAGGTCATTGCGAAGTACACATAGGCTTTCGGAATATGGAAATCAAGGCTTTCTGCAATCAACATCACACCAATCATAATTAAGAACGATAATGCCAAAACCTTAAGTGTCGGATGGGTATCCACAAAATCGCCTATCGCGCGGGCGGCCAGCATCATCACGCCGACGGCAATCATAATGGCGATAATCATTATTTCAAGATTATTTACCATACCCACAGCGGTGATAACGGAATCAAGCGAAAACACAATATCAAGAACAGCAATTTGAATGAGCGTGAAGAAATAGTTCGGAGCTTTTTTCTTATCGAGAATTTCATCATCTTCGTCTTCAGGAATCATTTCATTATGGATTTCATGCGTACTTTTGACAATTAAGAACAACCCTCCGAGCAATAAAATTAAATCCCGACCTGAGATCTCTTGCCCGAGTACGGTAAATAACGGTTGAGTCAGTTTCATAATCCAAGCGAGTGAAACCAATAATGCAATACGCGTACACATAGCAAGCGTAAGCCCGATAACACGAGCGGATTGGCGCTGCTTCACCGGCAAACGCCCCACCAGAATACTGATAAAAATAATGTTGTCGATACCCAGCACGATTTCAAGTGCGGTTAATGTGAAAAGTGCAATCCAGGCTTCGGGATTACTAAACCACTCAAACATAATATGTCCTTAAAAGAAATTGAATTTGCCGATCATATCGGGTTGATTAAAAAATGCAATCAAGCGACGAAATAATTTTGCAAAATTTCAGCCGTAAATTCTTTGCGTAAATAAAAGCCCAGCGGCAGAGTTTCGATAACCTCTCCTTTCCGACCGATACCTTGGGTGCGGGCTTTATTATTAGCGCCTTTCGGGCGCAACTGCAGCACTTCGCCCAGCGTAGCGTTAATCTGATGAACCTTGCCCAACACAATGTAATCCATCAGTTCCTCCCAATCGCGGCGAAGGCGGTTTTCCTGTTCCGCATCGGGCTGCCATAACACCGGCGCGCCGATATAACGTTCCGCCAAAGGAATCCGCCGTTCGCCCTGCACGGGAATCCACAATACTTTGGACAATTTATGCTTAACGTGCGAATGCGCCCAGTTAACGCCTGAATTCTGCACCAGCGGCGCAAGACTGACGAAAGTGGTTTCCAGAGGATAACCTTGCGCATCGATAGGAATGGTTTTGAGTTCGATGCCGAGATGAGAAAAATCCTGTTCGGGCTTGCTGCCCGCTTTGGCGCCCAAAGCTATTTCCAGTAATTGCCCGACCCAGCCTTTATTGCGCTTAAGATTCGGCGGCACGGAAAGATTCAGCTCCGTCGCCAGTTCACCCAAGGTCAGACCCGCGATGGATTTTGCACGTTTAAGCAATTCGGTTTCGGATGAAGGGCTATCGGTTTTCATAAAGTGCGGTCAAAATTTTGAATGTTTTTTTATTCGGCATGAATAATCCGTCGTTCAGATTTTGTACTTTTTCAACAATTTCTGTTTCACGTATTCCACGCCTTTGTCCACATAAGCGACGCCTTCCAAATCCAGTAAAAAACGTTTTACCGGCAATCCGCCGCCGAAACCGGTCAATTGACGGTTTTTGCCCAGCACTCGATGACAAGGAATAATAATGCTGATGGGATTGCTGCCTACCGCTCCGCCTACGGCACGCACGGCTTTCGGGTTATCCAGCGCCTGCGCCAGACCGCCGTAAGTAGCAGTTTCGCCTAAAGGAATTTTCCGCAACGCCGTCCAGACGGCTTGCTGAAACGCGGTTCCCTGCGGCGCCAGAGGAATTTGCGCGAAGGTTTCTTTTTCGCCGTTGAAATAACGCGTTAACGCCGCTTTCACCTCATCAAACAGCGGACGATTTTCATCAAAAATCCATTTCGGATTCGGCGTTGTCTGTTCCGCTTCGCAATCCAGATTGGTCAGCTTGCCGTTCTGTTCCAACATCAGCAAGCGCCCGACCGGCGAAGAAAAATAGCAATAATAAATCGGTTTCATAAAATAAAAAGGGCGTAAAAAAACTTACGCCCGATTATAGATGAAATCGATTAGAAACGATAGTTTAAGTTCAAACCGTAAAGATTAACCTGTGAACGCACTTTATAACGGCCTTCCACCGAAATTCCGCGTACGTTTTCCACTTCCCTGAAAGTGCGGGTTTTGCCGTGCACATAGGCGTAAGCCAGATCCACGGAAAGATTCGGCGTAAATCGATAGGTCGCGCCCAGACTGTACCACATACGATGCGTGTCCGGGATAGAAATGGAGGATTTACGTCCCGCCGCGCCTTCGTCATGGGCAATCCCCGCGCGTAAGGTTAGCTTATCGTTCACGTCATAAGTGGTACCGAAAGCCACACGGGAAGTATCGCCGAAATGTTCCGTTTTATCAAAAACCTGAACGCCAGAGTCGGTATAAGCCTGTAAGCGTTGTACGCGACTCCACTTGGTCAATTTATAGCTGTAATGAATCGCCCAATTAGAGGTTAATTGGTGATAACCGGAAAACTCCCAATAATCCGGCAGATTCAACTCCACCGAACCGTCATGTTTGGTTAACCCGCCCAGACCGGCAGGCAAATCGTTTTCAATCGTACCGTCAAATTTAATTTTCACTTTGGAATGATAAGCCAGACCGAAGCGATGATTCGGGTTGATTTGGTACGTTGCGCCGGCATTATAACCGATGCCCCAGTCGTCCCCTTTCAAATCCGTCACAAAATCCGTCGGCAAAATGGTTTCCGACCGGCCCGCCATCTTCAAACGGGCATTCAATAAAGGCGCTAAACCGCCGACACGGCGCGAGAGTTTCGCTTCCGCATAAACCACATCCAATCCCAGACCAAAACTCCAGTGCTCATCCAAACGGTATGCGCCGCTCAGATTCAGATTGATAGTGGTTAAATCCGTCGTTCCGCCCATTAACCCGGCGTTATAATCCGCGTTATATTCGGTGGCCAACCCGTAATTCACATTTGCTCCGCCACCAACGGAAAATTTCTCGTCAATAGGATAAATCCAATAAGCGTTAGGCAAAAATTTACTTGAAATGGCGTCGGAATAACCGGCGTCGACACGATATCCCACAGCCGGCACACCGATCTCGCCCTCAATATTCACACTCGGATTCACCCAAATGCCGCCCATTGAAATTTCAGGACGTTTAAATTGTGTCATTAACGCCGGATTGGTTGCCACCACGCCCGCGTTATCGGCAATCGCCGCTTCCCCGGCATAAGCGCGTCCCAAACCTGATGTCGTCACTTCCTGCAACTGAAAAGCCGCCGCGTTAGCTGCGCCCGCACAAAGCGTTAACGCCGAAGCAAACAGCGTTTTTGTTAAAATTTTATTCATTAAATCAGTTCCCTGGATCATATCCGTTCAATAAAAACAGCCGGATTCTAAATAAAGCTGAAATCCGGTGCAAATTTATTTGTTATATTTAGAACTAATCCGACCAGTTAACTTGAAACGGTTAAAAATGACGACAACGAATTAAAATATGCTCACTCGACAGGAGAAACGCCATGGCTCAAACCTTGCAACAAAAAATTCTGGAAAACAGCGGCTGTTCTAAAAAGAAAAGCACGGAATTTCTCGACGGCAGTGAAAGTGCGGTCGATTTTGAGCAAGTTTTTACCACGGAAGAAGAGGCGCAGAAAACGCTTAACCGGCTCACCGCCATAGCACGGGAAGCAGAAACCGAACCCTGTATTATTCAAAGCCGCATATCTTCGCAGAATCATCGGTTTCACCTGAAAGCGCAATTTGAGTTCTGTTGTCAGGCGGAAAGTTTCATTTTTCAGATGAAATGCCGATCATCGGTAAAAGTTTAAAAACTCAGGAATAAACGCTTCGCTTTCTTATCAATTCAGAATTTTATGCTGAATAAACAAGATAATTTAGTTTATTAATTTTATTTAAATCCTCATAATCCATTAAAAAACAAATATTTATCTAAAAAATCCGTTGACAGTGCCGTTTAAATCCGTAAGATTGAGGGCAATTCAACGGAATTTACAGGATTTTCTATGTTCTACTTCGTTTCTCTCCTGCTTAACTTACGATTATCACAGTCTCTGTGCGGTTAAGTTGTGGACGAGAGAAATGCAGCAAACATTCAAAAAACGTTTCCAAATTCGCCCGCACTTTAAGCGGGTTTTTTCATATATAAAAAGGACATCAATATGGCTCAAGATCGCGTCATTATTTTCGACACCACCTTGCGTGATGGCGAACAAGCATTAAAAGCAAGTTTAACCGTAAAAGAAAAATTGCAGATTGCCTTAGCCTTGGAACGCTTAGGCGTGGACGTGATGGAAGTAGGCTTTCCGGTTTCGTCCGCCGGCGATTTCGAATCCGTGCAAACCATCGCTCAACACGTGAAAAACAGTATCGTTTGCGGGCTTTCCCGGGCGGTGAACAAAGACATCGACGCCGCGGCACAAGCCTTAAAAGTGGCGGAACGTTTCCGGATTCATACCTTTATCGCCACCTCCGCTTTGCATGTGGAAGCCAAATTAAAACGCTCTTTCGACGACGTGGTGGAAATGGCGGTTGCAGCGGTGAAACGCGCCCGTCAATATACCGACGACGTGGAATTTTCCTGTGAAGACGCGGGCCGTACCGGTATCGATAATATCTGTCGCGTCGTTGAAGCCGCCATTAATGCGGGCGCAACCACGGTGAATATTCCGGATACCGTGGGTTTCTGTCTGCCGACGGAATACGGCAATATTATCCATCAGGTTATGAATCGCGTGCCGAATATCGACAAAGCCGTGGTTTCCGTGCATTGCCATAACGACCTGGGCATGGCGACCGCCAATTCCTTAACCGCGGTATTGAACGGCGCGCGCCAAATCGAATGTACGATTAACGGTATCGGCGAACGCGCAGGCAATACGGCCTTAGAAGAAGTGGTGATGAGCATGAAAACCCGTCAGGACTTATTTGCCGTAGATACGCGTATTAACACTCAGGAAATTCACCGCGTCAGCCAAATGGTAAGCCAGATTTGCAATATGCCGATTCAGCCGAATAAAGCGATCGTCGGTGAAAACGCGTTCTCCCATTCATCGGGAATTCATCAGGACGGCATGCTGAAAAACAAAAATACTTACGAAATTATGTCGCCCGAAACCATCGGTCTGAAAAAAGAGAAGTTAAACTTAACCGCCCGTTCCGGTCGTGCAGCGGTGAAAGGTCATATGGCGGATATGGGTTATACCGAACAGGATTACGATTTGGACAAACTATACGAAGCGTTCCTGAAACTTGCCGATAAAAAAGGCCAGGTGTTCGATTACGATCTGGAAGCGCTCGCCTTTATCGATATGCAGCAAGGTGATGAAGATCGCCTGAAATTAGACGTCATTACGTCGCAAACCATCAGCACGCTGCCGGCTTCCGCATTCGTGCAGGTGGAACTGGACGGTAAACGGATTAACCAAACCTCCAACGGCGGTAACGGCCCGGTGGACGCGGTGTATAACGCCATTATGCAAATCGTGGGCATGGATCTGAAAATGTCTCACTATAACTTAACCGCGAAAGGCGAAGGCGCCGAAGCCCTCGGCCAAGTGGATATTGTGGTAGAATATCAGGGACGTAAATTCCACGGCGTAGGTTTGGCGACGGACATCGTCGAATCCTCCGCACTGGCGCTGGTGCATGCCATCAATGCGATTTACCGTTCGCAAAAAGTGGCGGATTTAACCAAGGATTTAAAACATTAATTGTTAAAGGCTCGCGGAACTTAAAAGTGCGGTCACAAAAAGCAACGCTTTTTGAACGTTGGCTTTGCCAACGGTGGCAAAGCCATAAGTAATCGCATCGGCGATTACGCATAAAATTTTAATCATTTTTCAGCAATAGGAAAACAACATGTTGACATACAACGTAGCGGTGCTTCCCGGCGACGGTATCGGGCCCGAAGTCATGGCGGAAGCCATTAAGGTTTTAGACAAAGTCCAGGCGAAATTCGGTTTTAAACTGAATTTCACTCAATACCTGGTGGGCGGCGCGGCAATCGATGCGAAAAGCGAACCGCTGCCGGCGGAAACGTTAAAAGGCTGTGATGAGGCCGACGCCATTTTATTCGGTTCCGTAGGCGGCCCGAAATGGACCAATCTGCCGCCGGATCGCCAACCGGAACGTGGCGCTTTACTGCCGCTGCGCAAACATTTCAAACTGTTTTGTAATCTTCGTCCCGCCACTCTTTATAAAGGCTTGGAAAAATTCTGTCCGCTACGCGCGGACATCGCGGCGAAAGGCTTCGATATGGTGGTAGTACGCGAATTAACCGGCGGAATCTACTTCGGTCAGCCGAAAGGTCGCGAAGGCGAAGGTTCGCAAACCAAAGCGTTTGACACCGAAGTGTATTACAAATACGAAATCGAACGCATTGCCCGTGCCGCCTTCGACGCCGCCATGAAACGCCGTAAACGCGTCACCTCGGTAGACAAAGCGAACGTGCTGCAAAGCTCAATCCTATGGCGCGAAACCGTAGCGGAAATCGCCAAAGAATATCCGCAAGTGACCGTTGAAAACATGTATATCGACAACGCCACCATGCAATTAATCAAAGCGCCGGAAAGTTTCGACGTGTTGCTTTGTTCGAACATTTTCGGCGATATTATTTCCGATGAAGCGGCGATGATTACCGGTTCAATGGGAATGTTGCCGTCCGCCAGCCTGAATGAAGAAGGATTCGGTTTATACGAACCGGCAGGCGGCAGCGCACCGGATATTGCCGGCAAAGGCATTGCGAATCCGATCGCGCAAATTCTTTCCGCCGCCATGATGTTACGTTACAGCTTTAACCTTAACGAAGCGGCGGACGCCATTGAAAATGCGGTGCAAAGCGTGTTAGCGGCGGGCCATCGCACCGGCGATTTAGCGGATAATTCGACACCCGTTTCAACGGCGGAAATGGGAACTTTGATTGCGAATGCAATTTAAAAAAACTTGCGAAAATTTTATGCGTAATCGCCGATGCGATTACTTATGGCTTCGCCACCGTTGGCAAAGCCAACGTTCAAAAAGCGTTGCTTTTTGTGACCGCACTTTATGCATCGGGCGTAATAAAATACGCCCTCACAACGAATTTACGATCTAACGAGAGACTAAAATGGGCAAAACACTCTACCAAAAACTGTTCGACGCACACGTGGTGTACGAAGCGGAAGGCGAAACGCCGATTCTTTATATTAACCGACATTTGATTCACGAAGTGACGTCGCCGCAAGCGTTTGACGGCTTGCGGGTGGCGGGACGTCAGGTGCGTCAGGTGAGCAAAACCTTCGGCACCATGGATCACAGCATTTCAACCCAAGTGCGCGATGTCAACAAACTTGAAGGTCAGGCGAAAATTCAGGTTTTAGAATTGGATAAAAACTGTAAAGCCACCGGCATTTCATTATTTGACATGAATACCAAAGAACAGGGTATCGTGCATGTCATGGGACCGGAACAAGGCTTAACCTTGCCGGGAATGACCATTGTTTGCGGCGACTCGCACACCGCAACTCACGGCGCATTCGGCGCGTTGGCGTTCGGAATCGGCACCTCCGAAGTGGAACATGTGTTAGCCACTCAAACGCTGAAACAGGCGCGCGCGAAAAACATGAAAGTGGAAGTCCGCGGCAAGGTTAACCCGGGTATTACCGCAAAAGACATCGTTTTGGCGATTATCGGCAAAACGACCATGGCGGGCGGCACCGGTCACGTGGTGGAATTCTGCGGTGAAGCGATTCGGGATCTATCGATGGAAGGACGAATGACCGTATGTAACATGGCAATCGAATTCGGCGCCAAGGCCGGTTTAATCGCACCGGACGAAACCACATTTGCATACCTGAAAGGTCGTCCGCATGCGCCGAAAGGCAAAGACTGGGACGATGCCGTGGAATACTGGAAAACCTTAAAATCCGATGACGACGCGCATTTCGACACAGTTGTGGTGTTAGAAGCCAAAGACATCGCCCCGCAAGTGACCTGGGGAACCAACCCGGGACAAGTCATCGCCATCGATCAACTTGTGCCGAATCCGGCGGAGATGGCGGATCCCGTCACCAAAGCGTCAGCGGAAAAAGCCCTGGCTTACATTGGCTTGGAACCCAATACCGATCTAAAAAACGTGGCTGTCGATCAGGTGTTTATCGGCTCCTGCACCAATTCCCGTATCGAAGACTTACGCGCCGCCGCCGCCGTAATGAAAGGCCGTAAAAAAGCGGATAACGTAAAACGCGTGCTGGTCGTTCCGGGTTCCGGCTTAGTGAAAGAACAAGCGGAAAAAGAAGGTTTGGACAAAATCTTTATCGAAGCCGGTGCGGAATGGCGTAATCCGGGTTGTTCAATGTGCTTGGGAATGAATGACGATCGCTTGGGCGAATGGGAACGTTGCGCCTCCACCTCAAACCGCAACTTTGAAGGTCGCCAGGGCCGTAACGGTCGCACTCACCTGGTCAGCCCCGCAATGGCGGCAGCGGCGGCGATGTTCGGTAAATTCGTCGATATTCGTCATGTCGAATTAAATTAATCATAACTATGAGAGCGAATAACGTTCGCTCTTGCGAAAAGGATAAAGATAAAATGGCAGGATTAAAACAACATTCGGGCTTGGTCGTTCCGCTGGATGCAGCGAACGTGGACACGGACGCAATTATTCCGAAACAATTCTTACAAGCCATCACCCGCGTGGGTTTCGGCAAACATTTATTCCACGAATGGCGCTATTTAGATGCGGCGGAAACCCAACCTAACCCGGAATTCGTGCTGAATTTCCCGCAATATCAGGGCGCCAGCATTTTACTCGCCCGCAAAAATTTAGGCTGCGGTTCATCCCGCGAACATGCGCCTTGGGCGCTTGCCGACTATGGTTTCAAAGTGATGATTGCGCCAAGTTTCGCGGACATTTTCTACAACAACAGCTTAAACAATCACATGTTGCCGATTAAATTAAGCGAAGCAGAAGTGGACGAAATTTTTCACTGGGTGTGGGACAACCCGGGCAAACAAATTCATGTGGATTTGGAAGCGAAAACCGTCACCGTCGGCGAAAAAGTTTATCATTTCGAGCTGGACGAATTTCGCCGTCACTGCCTGTTGGAAGGCCTGGACAACATCGGCTTAACCCTTCAACATGAAGATGCGATCGCGGCGTATGAGAAAAAAATTCCCGCGTTCTTGCGTTAATCTTCCGTTCTAAAAAAGTGCGGTCAAAAAACTCAAGATTTTTTGACCGCACTTTTATCGCCGTAATTATTCTTTTTTTCCATGACCTTTTCATTCGGTCGGTATTGCTGTCGCAACGGCAACGGTTTTTTCGTATTGACACAATAAGCCGTTAAATTGCGCTCAGTTTAAACCGAGTCTGCGCCCGACTTTGCGCAGCAGTAAAAATCCCCAAGGCCACAATGCGCCGGTGATCAGGGCGCCGAAAATGTCTTTCCAGTCAAAAACGGCGCTGTGAATAAACATTTCCACCAGGAAAATGCCAAAACGAATGACGAAAACCGCAATCATCATCAGCAAACTTTGCTGCCAAAGGGATAAATTGCTGAGAATTTGATGGTAACGCGCAACAAAATAGGCAAAAACGGAAAGCACTAAACCATGTACGCCTAAAATGGAACCGATAACCAAATCCCAGATAATGCCCAGTACGAACGCCGTTCCTACATTCACAGTCGTCGGCAACGCCAGAATCCAATAGGTTAAAATCAGGATCAACCAAGAGGGTTTAAAGCTTTGGAAACCGCTCGGCCAGGGCGCAATTTCAAGTACCAGCGCCACCACAAAAACGGCAACCAGACCTATTACCTGTAACAAAAACCGTCCGTTCATTAATCTTCTTCTCTGTGTTCCTGAATTTCAGGCGAAACCTGATGATCGTTACTGTTCATTTCCGGTAAATTTTCGGGAATCGCAATATCGTCTTTTTCGCCGTTTTCCTTGCTATTCTCGTTGCCTTCCGTCACCAAGGCTTTTTTAGTGTCCACACCGCGTTCCTTATTGGCTAAACGCTGCTGCACCGTATTGCGCACATCTTCTGGCGAACTGGCCTGATATTTATGAATTTCTTCATGGCTCCAAACCAGCAATACGTAACGTAAGCGCTCCAGCGACGCCAACGGTTTTGCCGTCACGGTGGCGAAATAATTGGAACCGTCGCGCGATACATTTTCCACCACCGCAACCGGATAACCTTCGGGGAAACGGCCGCCCAGGCCCGAAGTCACCAATAAATCGCCTTTCGCAATATCCACGGAACGCGGCACATTATCCAAGGTTAACTCATCGCTGCGTCCCGATCCGCTGGCAATCACTCGTACGTCATTACGTAAAACCTGAACGGGAATAGAATGCGTTACGTCGCTAATCAACAACACGCGACTGCTTTTTTCGCCGACGGAAATAATCTGTCCGACCACACCTTTTTCATCAATTACCGGCTGCCCCACATAGGCGCCTTCTTGCCGCCCTTGGTTAATCACGACCTGCTGACGATAACGATCCGTTTCCGCGGTCAGAATTTCTCCGATTTTTTTGTATTCGTCGGTCCGCAACGGCGAATTGAGCAACAGACGCAAACGTTGATTTTCCACTTTAAGCTGATCCAACAACAACAAATCCGCGTTTTTCTCGCGCAACTGTTCTTTCAGCACTTTATTTTCAATTTGCAGTTTGCCGGTATCCACCAGATTTTCCGATACGTTGTCCAGCACCGTACGCGGCGTATTGGCGAGATAATACAAGCCCCCGACCGCCGTTTCCATAAAACTGCGGACTTTGATCATGGTATTCGTCTGCCCGTCCGTCAGAATCAGCATAATGGATGCCGTGACGGCCAAAAACAAACGCAGCCCTAAAGGGGAAGTTTTACTGAAAATAGGTTTCATTAAATCAACATAAACAGATAAAAAGTGCGGTCAAATTTAACCGCACTTTTTATTATAAGAAAAATGTTAGTCTTCGCTAAAAATATCCGTGCCGTATTGATCGATCATTTCCAACGTTTCGCCGCCGCCGCGCGCAACGCAGGTCAAGGGATCGTCGGCAATAATAACCGGCACGCCCGATTCTTTCGCCAATAAAATATCGATATTACGCAACAGCGCGCCGCCGCCGGTTAAAACCATGCCGTGCGCATAAATATCCGCCGCATGTTCCGGTTTACATTCTTCCAACGCAGTACGCATTGCTCTGATAATGCCTTCCAGCGGTTGTTGAATCGCTTCCAGGACATCGCGCGAAGTTAATGTGAAAGCGCGCGGCACACCTTCCGCCAAATTACTGCCGAACACTTCCATTTCTAAAATTTCATCGTCGTCCTGAATATAGGCGGTACCGATGGCATGTTTGATGTGTTCCGCCGTGGATTCACCGATTAACGAGCCGAAGGTACGACGCACATAAGCGATAATCGCTTCGTCGAATTTATCGCCGCCGATACGCACGGACGACGAATAAGCCACGCCGTTTAAGGCGATAACCGCGATTTCCGTCGTGCCGCCGCCGATATCGATGACCATTGAACCGGTCGGTGTAGAAACCGGTAATTTCGCCCCGATTGCCGCCGCCATCGGTTCAACAATCAAATGCACTTCGCGCGCACCCGCACCGAAGGCGGATTCTTTAATCGCACGGCGTTCCACCTGAGTGGCGCCCGCCGGCACGCAGATAACCACGCGCGGGCTTGGACGCAGGAAATTGCTGCTATGCACTTGCTTGATGAAGTGTTGCAACATTTTTTCAGTGACTGAGAAATCGGCGATCACGCCGTCTTTCATCGGGCGGATAGCCGTGATGTTGTTCGATGTACGGCCTAACATTAATTTTGCATCTTTACCGACCGCCGCAATACTTTTATTACCGCCGCGTCCCTGACGGATCGCCACCACTGAGGGTTCATTCAATACGATGCCCTGCCCTTTCACGTAAATCAAGGTATTCGCCGTACCCAGGTCAATAGAAAGATCGTTTGAGAATAATCCGCGAATTTTTTTAAATAACATAAGAATTCCATTAAATTTTGATTAAACCGCGCTTAAATTTTAAGCTTGAAAAAAATTGTGCATAATGTACCAAAAAATGACCGCACTTTACAGTGAATTTTATTCGAATATAAAAAAAGACCACAGCAAAAGTGCGGTCGATTTTTTTAAAGTTTTTCCGTTTTAGGCTGTTTGAACACCGTCACTTCCGGCGCTTCGCCCCGATATTTCTCGATTTGTACGATACAGGTATTCGGCGAATTTCCCTGCGCCAGTTTCGACGTGCCTTCATCGCGGGTTAACACGTTGGCGCAACCGTTTTTACACAGCGGTTTTTCCGTTTCGCCCGGATTTAGCGGATCGTACCAGGCACCTTCATGTAAAGCGATCGTGCCTTTAATGATGCCGTCGGTCACGACCGCTCCCGCCAACACCTGCCCGCGAGGGCTTTCAATGCGAACAATGTCGCCGTCGGCAATATTGCGGGATTTCGCATCGTCCGGATGAATCAGCACCGGTTCGCGATCCTTCACCGCGTATTTCTGACGCAATGAGGTGTGCGCCAACTGGCTGTGCAAACGGTAATACGGATGCGGCGTGACCAGCGCGAGCGGATATTCCGCCGTAACCTTGCCGGCGTATTCCTCCGGCTCCATCCAACTCGGGTAACCTTTGCAATCGTCATAATTCATCTTGGCGATAGTTTCGGAAAAAATCTCAATTTTGCCGGATGGCGTTCCCAACGGATTCAGTAACGGATCTTCACGAAATTCTTCATAACGGACCCATTTTTTCGCTTTTTCCGACGTTTCAAAGGTAATCGGTTTATTTTCCTGCCAGAACTGCTCGAATTTCGGCATAGTAACACGGGCGTTACGCGCTGCGGTAAAAGCGGTCTGATAGAATTCTCTCAGCCATTGCATTTCCGTTTTACCTTCGGTGAACTGTTCTTCTACGCCTGCACGTTTTGCCAGTTCGGCAAAAATATCAAAGTCGTTTTTCGCTTCAAATTGCGGCTCCACAACCTGCTTCATCGGAAAAATATTCAGCATGGAATAATCGCCGGACATGGTTAAGTCGTTACGCTCATAACTGGTGGTCGCTGGCAAGACAATATCCGCCATGCGCGCTGTCGCCGTCCAGTTCACTTCGTTAACGATAATGGTATCCGGTTTGTGCCAGGCTTTCACCATTAAGTTGGTATCCTGATGATGACTGTACGGATTGCCGCCGCACCAATAAATCAGCTTAATTTCGGGATAAGTGACTTCGGAACCGTTATATTGAATCACTTTTCCCGGATTTAACAGCACATCCGTTAAGCGCGCCAACGGAAAAGAATATTGCGAAGTTTCATCCAGCCAGGTTTTCGCACCGGCCGCCACGGACGGATTCGCCGTAATCGAACCCAGCACGCCGCCGGTTGCGGTCGGGACCCCGCCGTTCGAATAATGGTAGCTGAAGCCGAAACCGCCGCCCGGTAAACCGATTTGGCCGAGCATGGACGCCAAAGTTACCAGCATCCAGTGAGCCTGTTCGCCGTGGCGTTGGCGTTGCATTCCCCAACCGCCCATCAGCATCGTACGTTTTTCGCGGAAATCATGCGCCAAAGTTTTAATCACCTCCGCCGGCACGCCGGAAATACGACTTGCCCATTCGGCGTCTTTCACTTGACCGTCCGTTTTCCCCAACAGATATTCTTCGAATTTCTCATAACCGCGCGTGTATTTTTTCAGGAAAGCTTTATCATGTTTGTCTTCACTGACCAAAGTATGCGCCATTCCCAACATCAAAGGCACATCTGTGGCGGTGTTAACCGGAATCCACTCCGCACCCAAATATTCGCAACTTTCGTTACGAACCGGATCGATACAAATAATCCGTTTACCGGTTTCTTTAAATTTTTTGAAATATTCGATTCCTTTTTGATCCGTCGAAGTCCAGGCAATGCGCATGGTGGTCAACGGATTTGCGCCCCATAACACAATAATATCGGTGCTTTCCAGTAAAACTTCCCAGCTGGTTTGCTGTTCGTAAACTTCAATTGTCCCCAATACATGCGGCATAATGACCTGAGCGGCGCCGGTGGAATAGTCTCCTTTCGTCCCCACAAAACCGCCGGTAACGTTCATATAACGGTGCAACAACGTACGGGCGGCATGCAAAGCGCCCGCACTATACCAACCGTAAGAGCCGGCAAACACACCGGTTGCACCGTATTTCTCCCGCACCCGTTTTATTTCGTTTGCCACCAAGTCCAGCGCCTGTTCCCAGGAAACGCGCACCCACTCGTCCCGCCCGCGCAAAGTGCGGTCGGAATTTCCCGTTAAATAGCCTTTGCGCACCATCGGATATTTCACCCGGGCTTCGCTATAAAGTTGATCCGCCACCACGGATTGCAGTTCGTTTTCAATCGGCGCAGGAATAGCCGCACCGGATTTCACTACTTTGCCGTTTTCTATCACCACGCCGAGCGGTCCCCAGTGAGCGGCCGTCACGACGGTTCGCGATTCCGCCGTTTCTTTCGCCTGCAACGAACCGGCGGTTAAACTGCCGCCGGCCAGGGCTGCCCCCGCCACGCCTAAAGATGAAGTTTTCAAGAAATCGCGACGTCTTTGATTGATTTTTTCTTTCATGTTTTCCATCCTTATTTTGCATTGCGTTGTAGATAAATGGTGAGCGCGCGCACCTGTTCTTTTGTCATCGAAGTGCGATCTTTCATGGAATTCACCACGCCAATCCATTGATTTGCCGTGTAATGATCCGCCGCGATCGGCGCATGGCAACCGCTACAATGGGTTTCATTCAGATTTTTACCGAAGGCATTGAGCGAATTAATATCGGAGGTAACCGCATTTTTCGGCGCATTAATCGACAACATCACCTCAGACCATTCCGAATCGGTCACGGAATCATGCACTTTGTTTTTCACTTGCAGATTGGCTTTCGCTTCGTCATCCAATACCGCAACGGTAATCCGCTGTCCCAAGCCGGTATAAAGCACGCTTTCCGCTCCAGCCTGCTGCCAGCCGTGCAGGGTTGCCGCCACATTTTCGCCCTCGGCTTTCCAATCCGTTAATTCGGCAAACGGCATTAAGCGCACCTCGCCGCCGTTAGCGGATTTCGCCGTACTGACGGCCAACGCATACAACACCTTGCTTTCAGCGGAAAGCTGACCACCGTGTTTTGCCAATTCGGTATCGCCGCCGTTATCGTTTTTATCTTCCGGTAAGAAATGAACGATACCTTTGTGACAATCAATACAGGTTTGTCCGTTTTCTTTGGCCTGCGTATGGAAATCCTGTGCCGCCGGTTTCTGAGCGGAAATTTCCATGGCTTCAAAACTATGACAGGAGCGACAAGTTTCCGAATCGTTGGCTTTCATATCTTCCCACACGGTTTTCGCCATTTCCGCACGATGTTGTTCGTAAGCCTGTTTGTCCGGCAGCTTGTCGGTCACGGTGTACCACAAATCTTTCAGCGCAATAAATTTCGCTTTCAAATAATGCAAACCGTTTTCCTGCGGCACGTGACAATCCGCACAATCGGCACGAATGCCTTGGGCATTGGAAAAGTGCGCAGAACCCTCCCATTCCGCCTTAGGGTGCTCCATCGAATGGCAACTGACACAAAATTCCGTCGAATTGGTCGCTTTCAACGTTTTCTGAACGCCCAACACCGCCGCCGCACCCAAGCCCATCAGCACCAATCCGCCGATGAGTGAAATTTTCCGTTTCGCCATAAATCACTCCGTATAATAAAAATAAATTTACTACCTTAATATAGGTAAACGTCACGAAGTAATGTACTCTGTCGCTGCGTTTCGGCGCAACCGGAAAACAACAAAAACAGGATCAAGATCAAAGTTTGTCCGTTATCCTTTCCCCGTTTTTGTATGATTGAACAAATAAAAAACGTTGAAAAATTTGACCGCACTTTTGGGAGCGGATCAAAAGTGCGGTCAAAAATAACGATGTTTTTCGGTATTATGTAGCAGTTGCACAAAAGTTAATTTTAGGAAAATTTATGTAGGGGCGGGGTTTATCCCCGCCCGTAAGCCCTGATATTTGAATGAGATTCGGGCGGGGATAAACCCCGCCCCTA